>OGWF01000001.1_pt1 | contig 38869 bp, 58 predicted proteins | sample 1575951 | NCBI WGS metagenome assembly OGWF01 (sample SAMN07581523, study PRJEB24739) | freshwater metagenome | place: Singapore | collected 2015-01
ACATCGATGGTAGTAAGAAAAAAACTGCAAGCAATAAAAAGCAAAGCGAACAACGTATCAAGGATGCAGAGAAAGAGGCTGAAAGACTTGCAGCAATTGCTAAGAAAGAGAATGAGGATAGGATAAACAGCGTGTTGGCGAACATATGCATTTCACCCTGAGCAGGATTCGGCCACACAAACAGGTTGCCCGATTCCTCATTGGGATTGAAATACAGCGCTTTGGGCCACGGACCGTTAAGCGACTTCAGGCCGATCATTTCGTAATCTTGCAAGGCAAGAATCGCAACCGGGTAATCCAGACCACCATTCACAATCGGCTGACCGTTTGAATTGGTGTTGATCCGCACAAAAGCCGAGTCAATGCTTAAAGGCTTTTGGTAGTAAGCCGTGATGGTCGTAGATGCAACCGTCTGGTTCAGGTTGACCAGATATGTGCCCTGCTCGTTGACGTTACCGCCAGCGCCCGTCAGGTTTTGAATGATCTTTGTGCCAGGCAGGATGCCCGTACCCGACAGCGTTTGACCCTGAGCAACAGCGCCAGAATTGATGCCGGTAATGGTCAGGACAGTGCCAGAAATGGAGCCGGTAAACGACGCGCCAACAAAGTTTTGGGTGCTGGGGTCCGGGCCGATGGTGTATTGAACCTGACCAGCAATCAGCGGAAAAATGATTTCCGTGACGTTAAACACCATGTTGTTCTCATTTGACCATTGGTCAATGAGATCGTTAAACATATCGAATGCGTCTTGTGCCGCATCCGGGGTAGGTGTTTCGCCAGCTTCTAACGCGCCAATGTCTTTGAGTGCGCGGCTAATAATGTCAATTGGCTGCGTCATTTCTTCCTCAGACAGTCAATGTAAAGACTTCAGGCTTCCAAGGAGGATAAACAGTTCTGGTCTGCGACAGACTAGCCAATTGTTCCTCTAGGCGGGATTTTATAGTGTTAATTCCGTCTTGGGTAGTTTCTTTGACAATCCACCCAACGATAATTTCTTCCGTAATTTGGCTAAGCGGGATGTTCAAAACTGGCTCATTGAAAAACCAGTTTCCCTCGGTTTCCACCGTGTTTTCGCCATCGGAATGCGAACAGCTATACCTGACCGATGTAATCAGGTCGCCATTGGCGTAAATATCAAGAATTTTCCACTTCACGGTGCTACCGGCCACTCAATATCCCAAGGAAAGCCAGTCTGCTTTGTCACATCGCGCAGAGCCTGGCGGTATGCAGCCCAAGCAGCTTTATCTACAGGAGCGTCAGCCAATTGTGTCCAATCGCACTCAGCCAGCTTGGTTGTGCGATGGTCACGGACGGATTTGGCTTGATTAGCATCTATTTTGGCTTTGTAAGCAGCTTCCTGTTCAGCAGCGGTCATAGCTGGCTGATCGCCTTCTGCTGGTCGGTCAGTAAAGATCGGTCCAGCAACGTATTTTGTGTGCCACTTGCCATCAATCTGTTCCACGCCTTGACGCATGGAAAACTGATAGCGGTCACAAGTAGCTTGCGGGCCTTCCAAAACCACATCAGCGCCCAAAGCCTCAAGCACTTCAGTAGTGGTTTGCGCCCATGTAGGACCACCGTTAGCTTGCTGGTAAGCGCGAAATTCGCTTTCCTGCATAACTTGACCTGTGGCACGAATTCTGATTTCCATTTGAGTTCTCCTTATGCGATGGCGAGTCCGATATAGGTCACCCCGTTGGTGTTTACGCCGGTTGTAATTGCCTCATTTACAGCAAATCCACCCGTCACAGTCGTTACCGATCCAAGTGTCGCTGTTTCAGCCGCTGTGCTGTTCAAGAACAAATATGGGTCAGTAAGCGTGGTCATGCCGCGTGCAGTGTCGTAGACGTACCATCCACCAGTAGCGCTGGATGCTTTAAGCAAGACAAACCGCGCACCGCCAGTAAAGCCACAATTGATTGTTTGCGTTGTGCCATTGCCAGTAAAACTGAACACCTTGCTCACGCCGGGGCAGGAGGCAAAGAGGTAGGCGACGTAGTTGCTTCCAGAGCCATTAACAGGCTGGGCATAACCAAGCGAGAAAGTGGTGCTGGTCATGTTTGGCGGGTCAGTTAATGGGTTAATACCCCACATACTGCTGCCGCCACTTTGCTTTTCATCGGTCGTGAACATCAAATACTGACCGTTGAGCGAACAGACGGCCGAGCTGTAGACAGTCCAGTTGAACGTATTGCTTCTGTTCTTAACAATGATCAACTCAGGCACTACGCCCAAGTTATGCGTTTCATTGTGGGCACTTCCAGTCCCTGTATAGCACACCACGTCAAAGAAGCCGGGGGCGCGGCGGAAGTTCCACAGAATGTCTGAAGCTCCGCTGCTGTTCAATGAGGTCTCAAAATTTGCAGCGTTTAAAGTGAAACCCAACTGGTCAAAGGATTTCAGGTCAGTACCTGATGTAGTCACCTCTGCAGCCGTGTCATAAGAAAACAGTAATTTTGATGGGCCTCGCAATTTATCAAACCATGCAGCACCCCATGATGTTCTACGATTTCCCACCAATAAATCAGGGGGAAAATTTGGTGCGGTTTGCACATTCAGTGCGCCCGTTCCAGTGTATGCGTCTGGATAGTAAACACTTGTCCCACTCGTCGGCGTCTTCATCGGGCCGCGACGGATGGCGATGTAGATGTAGGTGGAACCGTTTGCGTTTGCCAAGTCCCCTGGGTTAACTATCTGGAAGCCGGTAGGCGTTGCCTTTACCAGCGGGGGGTTTGCGCTCAACTCGGCGTTTGACACATTAGGAGCAAGGAATTTTGTTGCTCCGGTGTCAACACCAAGAATCCCTCCAATCATGTTGTCAACAATTGCCCAGTTGTAGCCACCAGTAGATGTGTTTTTAAGAAGCACCCACTGAGGCTCCCAGCCCAAGCTGATCTGCGGGCCTGCATCCAATCCGTTACCCGTATAGCTCCCGCACTGAATCACCCCGTCTGTCGCGGTGTCGTGGGCGAATAGGTAGGCGACGTAGGTGTCTCCAGGGTTATTTGTATATCCACCACCCACCACAAAATACGTTGAAGTTGGCGCCGTATCGTTCCACGGTATAGACGTTGGGGAAGTAGCGTTAGTTAAGTTTAGGTAAATGTTGTCAGTTGCGCCAAGGCTGCGGTGATATACGTTCCAGTTCCCTGTCGTATTTGTACGCTTAACAATAATGCAGCCTGGAGTAGCCCCAAGACTGTGCGCGATTTGGCGGCCTGCAACTCCATCCCCCGTATACGTCACCACATCAAAGAACTTCGGCTGCTTGCGGAAGGTCCAGGAGGCGTAGGTGTAGCCATTTAAGTTCCAAAGACTTTGGCTATCACTTACAGAAAATCCAGTAGCTGTAAAACCATTCCAATCAGCGCTGTAGTTTTGTTCTGCATTTGTTGTGTTGCTGTTCAAAACATAACCGGCGCTGCGTGCCGAATCAACCAGCGCATGATTGACAGCATTACTACGACTTTTTATCCAAACCAAGCCACCTTTATTGGCTAAATCAATGCCATTGTTGACTGTGACTGGTGATGTTGTGCCGGTGTAGAGGTACGTCGAGAAAACGTCCTCAATGTAGGTGGGAACAGCAGCAGCACCACCGCCGAAAGCATCGTATGAAGCTGTCCCGGATGTTTCTTGTAGTGGCATAGGATTACTTGAACTGAGTTACAGAAGCAAGGATTGTGTACGCTGCGCTACCCGTCTTAATAATCAGGTAACGGTAGCTGTCAATGCCGCTTGCGTTACCAGCAGTCGGTGCGCCGCCCAGCCACTTGATCGTTACGCCAGAGGTTGTTCCATCCACTTGAACCGTGTTGTTGTAGTAAGCCGTAGCGCCCTGGGTTACCAAAAAAGCAACTGTTACGCTTTGGCCGGTAGCCAGCAAAGTGTTCAAGCTAGTACCCGACGAACCACGGAAATTTACAGTCCAGTTGGCCGAGGCGTTGCTAGTGTAATAAATGACCGATTGAGTGGTCACATCGTAGTTAATCGTGCCCGTAGCAGCAGTGGCAGAAACCGTGGTTGTTTCTGCGGCATCCGTCAGCACTGCGCCAAGAACACTAGATGTACCAGCAAACGTCTGTGTGCCGGTCCATGTGTTGTTTGCCGACAGGGAAACACCAGCGGGAACCGTGGCAAACGACAGAACGCCAGAGCCGTTAGTTTGCAAGTATTGGCCGTTCGTACCGTCCGCACTCGGCAAAGTGAAATTGACCGTCCCAGCGACGTTAGGGCCAACAAGGTTGACCGAGCCACCAAGATTAGCCTGAAAGGTAAGTTGTCCCATGTTTTCCTCTTACGGAGCAATGATAAGTTGGCTGGCTGTCAGTGCGCCAGTGCTGGGGTTAAATTTGAGTTTGGTCGAACTGACGTATTCGGTTGTCAGGTTACCAGTGGTCGTTGCGGCAAACAGCGGGTAACGGGTGGCGTTGGTTGTGGTGTCATCCGTGACCGTGGCGTAAGCTGTTGGAGTTGTCCAGGTCGGTGCGCTTGATCCGTTGGAGGTAAGCACTTGTCCCGAGGTTCCTGCGCTAACAAACAATGTAGTGCCAGCGGCAGACTGATAGGGAACATAACCAGCACCGCCACCAGCCAGATTGGTTGCGGTTCCAACTGAAAGCGTGCTTGTGGCGACATTTTGCCAATACCCAGCAGTGCTGTTGTATTGGATCATATCGCCGTTATTCAGCGTGCCAAACTGGACGTTAGAGTCCGTACCGCCAAGAACGGAGCCAGAGTTAACACGAATCAGGATTACGCCACCACCAGAACTGCCACCGTTAACCGTTGCGGCAATCTGAACCTTGACGTTGGGAGCGCTAGGCTTGGTTTTGGTCAGGCCACCAGTAACAGCCGGGTTGTACCAAAGAATATCGCCATCGGCAAAACCAGAGGTATCAACGTTCCGTAGCGTGCCGTTGTACTGAACCAAGCCAAAAGCGTTGTTGGCAATATCTTCAGCCGCCACACCCATGATGTAGGAGCCATCCGTCACGCCAGTAGCGGGTGCGCCTTTGGGCACGCCAGAAGCCCCCACAGAGCCGGTAAACATGATTACCTGACCCTTAGTGATTTCTGACGATGCCTTGATGTAATAGAACAGGTCTTCACAAGAATGGCCGGTAACGCTTGCTGTCATGCCAATGCTCAGCGTTGTGCCGCCATCCCACCAAATCTTGCCAACAGCAGGCGTTACAGTTGCGCCCGTGTTCAGTTGCAGATAATCAGCGCCCAAGCCGGTCAAACCAGTGACAGAGCCGCCAGTAATCGCAACAGCGTTGGCGTTTTGAACCGCCATCGTGCCCAAACCAGTGACCGCACTGGCGGGAATGCCGCTAAAGTTTGTGCCGGTCAGCGTCGGGGTAGTTGTCCATGCCAAACCGCTTCCGTTGTCTTGCAGAACACCCGTTCCAGACGCCAAAAAGGTAGTTGTGCCGGTTGCGGATTGATACGGAAGCGAAAGAGCCGCACCGCCAGCCAAATTGGTTGCCGTGGTGGCCGTAGAAGCTGAGGACGCGCTACCCGTAATCGAGCCGTTAATCGTGTTTGTGACCGTGAGATTGGTCAACGTGCCAACATCTGTAATTCCAGTGTAAGCGCCAGAAATACGGGCAGATTCTACGGTTCCAGAGGTGATCTGGTTGCCGTTAATAGCAATGTTTGTGCTGCCGGCGGCGGTCAATTGACCTTGTGCGTTGACCGTAAACGTAGCCACAGCCGATGCAGAGCCATAACTAGCGGCAGTAACACCCGTGTTTGTGATGCTGAACTGATAGCCGGTCAGCGTTAGGCCAGTGCCAGCGGTATAGGTCGCCGCAACGCTAAAATTCGACCAAGTGATTGCCGTTGTTCCCAGCGTGCCGCCAGGCTGAACAGGGCAATACCAAGCAGAACCAGCCAAAGTAGCGCCAGATTCAACGAAAACCAGGGCAGAAACGTATTCATCCCATGCGTTTGCGTCTGTTGCGCGGGTCCACGCACCACTAGCTGCGACATAAATGCCATTGTCAGCTTGCGTTAGTTGGTCTTTAACCAAAATACGCATTCCAGCGGTAAGGCTAGAGGCCCAATCGCCGCCAGATTGCGTGCCAAGACCAGAAAGCGTAATGCTTGCGGTTGTCCCGTAGTTGACAGGCGGTTTCCATGAGATTCCAGCCACATAGTTGTCAACGTAGGCTTTGTTTACCAGGTCGGTAGAGCCAACGGGAGCCGCAGCAACAGTACCAGACGTAAAAGCGCCCGTGGAAGGCGTTGTCGCACCGATTGGCGTGCTGTCAATCGTGCTATTTGTGATGTGCAACCCAGATTGATCGGGGTTAATCGTTGCAGTGAATGGCTGGCCCTGTCCAACAAACGTCTGGAATGTTCCATCAGTGGCAAAGTAAGCCTGGACAGGCAGAAGATTTTGGACGGTTGAATTGGACGGGCTAGCCATTTTTATCCTTAGCTTTGGTCAGCGGCAGGAGTAACGTACAACACGCCAGCCGTAGCGCTATTGCTAATGGCTGTCAAATAGTACGGTGTCGTGGGGGATGCAAGAATCAGCGGCGAGGTCATGCCAGCGGGCAAAACATAGCTGCCGTTCGTGCCATCCGTAGGAAACACAGGAGCGCCAGGATCAGTCGGACCCATCTTGATAGCAATGGGAGCCGCACCAGTGTTCAAAAACGAGGTGTAATTGACCTGATCGTTTGTGTTGTCATCGATCAAAACAGCGGCGTGAGCCGTGTTTGTGACCGACAGGGCCACGGTAGGCCCTGCATTACGTTGGACGGTTGATCCAGCCATGATTAGACCGCATTAACAGGAGCCGGGCCTTCCAGACGCACAACCTGAATGGTGTAAACACCAGCAGCAGGCGTTGCGCTAGAGCCGGTCACGTTACCAAACTGAACAGACAGCACGTTGGCGGTCAGGCAGTCAGCTTCGGCAATGATGATGCCAGCAGTTTGCGCGCCGTTGTAACCCACAACCATAACAATATCGGTGGTCTGGAGGCCAGGAACCGAGAAAGTTTGGGCGGCTGTGGTGTTTGCAGCAACAGCTACGGGAGTCAGCGAGGGCTGAATGTAAAAGGTTTCGTGGCTGTTGCCACGGGTCACGGTCGTAGAAGACATGATTTCTCCTAGAGTTTCAAAGATTTTAACTGGTTAAAAAGAAAAAGCCACCCCTTTTAAGAGTGGCTTTTTCCCGTTTCATCGACTATCAGTAGGTGCTGAAGTCATAGCCAAAGATGTAAACATCGACAGTGCCAGAAACGGCAGTGCCCACGCGCACATATTGGTTTTGACCACTCTGGATAGCGGTGCTGTTCACGGTACGCTGGCTGACGATGGTCGGGCCGGTCACACCAGTAAGAGCAGCGTTAGACACAGTAGCTGTGCCAGCGCCGCCAGGCTGGGGGAACACACCGATTGCGCCAGTTGCCACGTTGCCAGAGGCGTTGGTCACGACCACTTGGTAAACCGAGTAGTTCGTGGTGTTAGCGATGGCGATGGTAGCTGCGTCACCAGTTTGGGACAGGTTGACACCAGTAGCCACACCCAGCAGACGGATAGCCTGATTGCTCAGGACGTTCTGCGGGTGAATGGTGGTGGTACTTGCGGGTCCGGGATTAGCCATGTTGGTTCTCCTTAATTAGTAAAAATTAGGCTGCAACACGGCAAGCCAGTTCAGGGTACAGCGGCGCCCAGCCATACAGCACATCAATACGAGTCGGGATCGAGTCGTTGTTGATGGTGTACTGGCGAACCACGCGCATCGACAGACCGATTTCCTTGTCGGAAGCGCGGCCAGCGAAATGCACGCCTTCGGGCAGTTCAAGATCAGCCATAGCAAGCGTGAAAGCGTTGCGGTGCATGATGATGTTCTGCGGCGACACAGTACCAGTCTGGTTGAACGGGGTCACAGCGGCGGTGCTAGAAGTGGTCGGGATCGACACGTTCTGGAACTGACCAGCGGTGATAACGGCGGGGCTAACGGTCACTTGCATAGTGCCATCGGTTGCCGAAACAGCAGACTTCACAACAAAGTTGCGGAGCTTGTTGGAGCCGTATGCCTGACGGTTCTGCGGGTTGACAGCGTACACGCCAGCGATGGTAAACACATCACCAGCGTTGAACGACACAGTGCCCGTAGCGGTCAGGGTGATGGTGCTGCTAGAAGCCCAGCCAGAGGTCAGGAAACCAGAAGCGGTGGTCGTGTTCACGGTTGCAGAACCAGCGTAAGAGCCGAAAGTCTGCGACACCACGTTCTGATCCATCTTCCAGTTCATACCGGCGCTATCGCGGCCCATCAGACCCTTGCGATACTGCTCGCCAATGGCTTCTTGGGGCACAAACAGACCCTTGAGGCTATCAACGATAGTGGCAGAGGTGAAGGGTTCGACGATGCACGAACGGCGACCATCGCGGGGAGCGCCTTCAGCGTCCAGGTAAGCACCAGCGGTCAGATAGGTAATCAGACCAGTGGGCGGCGTGCCAGCAGTACCAACGATGTTGGCGGTTTGCAGGGCGGCCATAGACAGACCGTCACGGTCAATCTTGTTGGCGATAGCTGCAATAGCGGGCTTCAGCACACGGTCAGAGAACATATCCAGCGACAGGGCCAGGTCTTGGGTGGTGAACTGGGTGTCAACGTGGAACTGGGTGGACAGGGTGACGGGCACGCTGGTTTCGTTGAAGTCTTCAACGTTCAGAGCCGGGCCGGTAGTACCGATGAAACGACCGGGGCGACGGACGTTAACGGTGTTACCGATCTTAGCGCCGACAACAGCGAATTGATCGTCATAGTTGCGGTCGACTTCCGAGGTGAAAGTCAGTTCGTTTTCCAAGACCATCAACGCTTCGTTGGTGATCTTGCTAATGGTTAGGAGTTGGTTACTCACTTGGTTTCTCCAAAAAGATTAGATTTAACGAATCTTTCCAGCCTTGCGTGCGGCTTTCCAGGCTTGGTAACTTCCGTGGAACTCACCATTTGCCGTAATGGGCAAATCTGCCTTTCCGTTCGCCCGGATCGGTTGGATCGGTTCGGGTGCTTTAGATTTGACCACAGGAGTTTTGCTTTCTACCTTTGGGGCTTCGAGCCTAGCTTCCAATTTCCCAATTTCTCGCAGAGCCTTAGTAGGTGACCAACTGGCGATCTGTTTTGCCAACTCTGTGTTTTCAGCAAGGTGATACAGGATTTTCGGTCCTACGTCACTTTCTAGAATAGCGTCACGAACATGGTCCGGGACAATCACATCGGCGGCACTAGACACCATTTCGTCAAAGTCGGGCAACTCTGATTTAGCAGTTTCTACCTTTTTGGCCCACTCATTAAGCGTTTTTTGGCGTTCAGCTTGGGCTTTGGCTTCCTCTGCTTGCCGTTGTTGCTCGGCTAACCGTTGCTCTACACGGTAATCTGTCAGGGCTTTTGCATATTCAAACGCATCAGAAAACTGGTGCGGTTGGGGTTCTTGCTCAACAGTTTGAGCCTGTTGGGGCGCATTCTGCTTTTCAAGAGCTTGCAAACGGGCCTCAAGCGCTAACCGGGCTTCGCGTTCGCGCTGGGCTTCTTGCCTAGCTTCCTCGCGTTGCTTGGTTATCTCAGAAAACCGCTTTTCAATCTTAGGATTTTGTTTGCGTTCCTCTTGTGGTTTCGCGGCTTCAGCTTGGTTCGGTTCACTCTGTTCCTGTTCCTCAACTCGCTCCGTGGGTTCTACCGTTTCGGTAGATTCCTCGGCCACAGCTTCGGCAACAGATTCAGCTAAACCTAGTCTTTCTGCATAAAACTCCGCAGCATTTTCGCTTGTCAAAACTTGACCAGCAGTTTTTTCGGACATACGTTTCCCAACGAATTAACCCTGTGTACCCCACAGGTAGGGTTTCATTCAATATACAGCCAACTTATTATTGCGTCAACTGATTTTGAATTAGTGGATTAGCGCCCGCAGAAATGTCATCAGCGGCAAATTGCATAGCCCTTTGCTGTTCGGCATTTCGACGGTCAATTTCGGCATTCAGACGGGCTGTGTCCATGTTATGCAGCAGCAATTGGACAATCGCCTCAATTTCCATCTTGTTCTGGGATGTAATGGCGCGGGTGTTTTGGTCGTTGACCTTAACTTCGGCCATTGTCTCGGTGTTGTGAGCTTTGGCGGTCTGGCGCAGCAGTTCGCGGCGTGTTTCAGCTTCTTGCTTGACCTGCTCAATGTCCTGACGCTGCTTAATGACCATTTGCAACTGCTGGAGTTGCTGGGCCATTTGCTCCATCTGGGCTTTGTTTTGGGCCAGTTGCATTTGAACCTGCGGCGGCACATCAGATTTATCGTCAATCTGAGCCAGCGGGTTTGTAGCGGCCAAACGGTCAGCGATCTGGTCAGCGCCAGGGAAGTCCATGTTACGGAACACCAAGTCGCCAGCCACTTCAAACAGCTTCTGATTGGAGCCAACCAACGGCATCATGGCTTCGACAGCGGCCTCGCGCTTGGAGTTGTAGCCTGGGCCGGTTTCCATGACCACATCGTATTTTCCGACAGTCACATCATTGAGGACTTTCTCAACGGCTTGGCCTTCAGACATAACCTGCTGGCGCTGATTAAGGGTAACCAGTTCAGGCTTACCGTCTTCGCCAATGATCCGCATAACGCGCTCGGTGTCGTAAATATGCGGGATCAAATCCAGACAAATTTTGCCAACTTGAGCAATGGATTTGGTCAGGTTGTCGTAGAAATCAAAGTTGCTAAGGTCAGTTTGTTGAATCTGCCCATTAAGCGCCTTGCCAGAGATATTGCCTTGTTGCAGTTGGGCAGGGTCAAAAATGCCCATCATGACTTTAATATCGTCATCCACTGCGGCAGCGGCAGTCATAACACCAGCAGGAGGCGGTTCAGGCTGCAAACGCGTCGGAGCCGGTGCAGGGCGACCCTCAACGTCCGTCTGTTTGTAGCGCAAGACGGGAATGCTCTTGATGTTGGCTTGCGCCCAATCTGATTCGTGGCCTTCGTCCTGACCTTCAGCTAGCAGCCACTTGGCTTTCGGAGCCAGGGCAATGCTCTCGGTCATCGAGGTTTGCCAGAAGTTGTACATCCGCTGCGGGTCTTTTGCGTGGCGAACCATGCCAAAGCGGTGCAGCTTGTCACCTACGATAGCCATGCGGCCATAGACGGGAATAATCGGGATGTACTTACCGGGCCATTCCTTTTCCTCAAGGATTTCGATGGCGGTCAGCTTGCAATACTTGATGTATTTGCGGTAAGTCGTGCGCTTATCCTGCTCATAAATGCCAGCCATAGCCAGCGTATCTTTGTCGGGCAGGTCTTCGCGGTAAACCTTTGTGCCATCAGACAGCAACACCAATTCGGTTTTCTTGTATTCTGTGTAGAAATACTCGGCGATCCGAATATCCTCTTTGGTGATCCACTCGTTTTGAGCGTCACCAGTACCGCGCTGGGTAAACGATGTTTCGTCGGCCTGCGGGTACATCTGTTTAAACGACTCTTTGCTCATCATCATGGTGATGAGGCATTCTTGAGCGTCCGACCCGTCCATCGCCTTGCTGTTTATGTCGTAGTAAACAGTGAAGGGGTTTTCTACCGGGTCAATAAAGATTTCTTGGTCGAAACTGTCTTCGGAAATGTAGGCAGTGCGAACACGGATATAACCCCAACCCATGCGAACGGCGTAATCCGCTGCCAGGTCATAGGCATTATCAGCGTTTGAGTTGACTTCGATGTGACGAATGATGCCCTGAATAACCTGAGCAATCTTGAAGTCGGCTTCATTGTTAACAGCGTGCACCTTGACGCGGGGACGCTGCTGGCGCATCTGGTTGACCACCTGGCGGCAGTACCCGTCCAGCTTGTTAATGGTCAGAACCGGGCGTGATTCCAAATTGCGGCTGTTTTGCAGTTCAACAGGCCATTGGTCGCCGTTAACGAACTTCAGGTCTTCCAAAGCCTCCTGACGGTTTCTGGTTTCATAGTCGTTAGCCAGTTCCAGAAACTTCTTGGCTTTGTCGATCCGGGGATCGTAATCGTTTTCGGTTTGTTCCATCTTTAGCCCATCCAAGACAGGTTGCCACCATATGAGGCGACGGGTTTTTGAGGTTTAGAACGGCGTGGTTCATTCACCATCAGTCCAATCATTCTAAAGGCATCAGCCCCGTGTGAATAGTGGTCGTGCAAAGGCGTTTTGCTGAAATTCCCCGTTTCCGGGTCCACTTCGTAACGGTAATGCCTTAGGCATTGCAGCCCGTCATGGCAGTTTTCTCGGTCAAAGTAGCAAGTCCTGAACATTGTCCTGGCAGCGTTAATGCTGTCGGCAATCGGCGTTCTAGGGATGATTTTGGTCTTATATCCAGCCGCACGCACGATTTCCTCGATGCTGCGGCCATTGGCAGCTAAGGTTTTGTTTTCAGCGTCGTGCGGGAGCCAAAGCGTGTCGTACACATAACCAAACGTCTGCATCTTGGCTAAATAGTCGCTCATGGTCTGCTGGCTACCCTCGATGTAACGGATAAGCCTGATTTCCATGCCAATAAATTGCAGGAACCAGATAGCCGTGGCATCTGACCAACCTAGGTCAAAGATAGCGTGGACAGGCTTGGACGGGTCGTAGGGTACACGAGTAATGCGCCCTTCCAATTCAGCCATTTGCATTTCGCGGGCAAAGATAGCCCCATCCACGGTGAGGCGGCAGAAGCCTTCCCATACTACCTGATAGGCGGCGTGATCCCTAGCTTTCAGGGCGTCTTTTTCCAGCTTCAGGGTTTCAGGGAACCAAGGATTGTCCGACCAGTTAACCTTGATGACGATTGCGCCCTCTGGCGGGTTGACCACAAATCGCTGATAGGTTTCGTCGGTTTCCAGTTCAGGGTTGAAGCTAACCCAGATTTCGGACTTTTCCTTACGGATGGTCGGAATCAGGGTGTTCCAGCTTAGACGGGATACCGTTTGCGCTTCCTCGACCCAGCAAATGTCCACGCCTTCATAAGACTTGACGTTTGCCACATTGTTTTTAAGGCCCACAAAGTTAAATTCAGAGCCATTCTTGCCTCGGATCGTAGCCTGTGTGATTTCATAGTGGCTTTCCAGCCCAAGTGCGAAGATTTGGTCGCTCAGTAGCTTGTGGACGGAATCCTTGATGGAAGTCTGAAACTCTCGGGCGCACAGAATGCGGGTGGGACGCTGGGCAGCAATGATGAGCAAAGCCCTGGCAATCCCCCAAGACTTAGCGCCGCCTCGCCCACCATACAGAACTTTGTAACGCGCCGGGGTGAACAGCGGCTGAAGTTTTACCGGGAATTCAACCTTGGCTGTTGCTGTCATCAGGCTTTACAAATGAGACTTGAATGCCTTGCAGCGGTTCCCCGTCTGCCCCTGTAAGTTCCTGCTTGACCGTTTCAGACCAGCGCATCTGGCTTTTAGTCCACCAGATCAGGCTAGTCGTATCGCCAGATACGGCTTTTTGATACAGGGTTTTGGCAATCTGCCCGTTTGCCTTAGCTTTGCCAACGTCCAGTTCGTGCCGGTAATACTTACGCAAGGTCTTATCGTCAATGCCAACCAGCACTGCAATAGACTCATGCGGCAAACCCAACCCGCTGCTGGATTCCACCAGGCGGCGTGTTTCGTCGGTCGGTTGATGTGCGTCCATTTTATAAAGGGGAAATGTGCATTTAGTTTACAGTTTCTGCTGTTTCCGTCAATAAGACAGCTTTTTTGCCTGTAAAGTCTTCCCAGCGTTTTACGATTACATCGCAGTATTTTGGGTCTAATTCCATTAGCCTAGCATGGCGTCCAATTTTCTCACAAGCAATAAGAGTGCTACCTGAACCACCAAATAAGTCCAATATTACATCGCCACCTTTGCTTGAATTTGATATTGCTTTTTCAACCAAAGCGACAGGTTTAGGCGTGGTATGTCCCACCACTTTTTCTTTGTCAAATCGCCAAACAGATGTTTGTTTGCGGTCAGAATACCATTTGTGCTTGCCGTTATCCATCCATCCATATAAGCAAGGTTCATGCTGACTTTGATAATCTGTTTGACTTAAAGTAAGGCTGTTTTTTGCCCAAATAATCATTGAACTGAAATGAAAAAACTCTCTGAATACTTTATGAAATACATCAGCACAACGATCTGAATGAAAACAATAAATAGAAGCACCAGATTTTGAAGCAGCCAAATAATTTGCAAATGCTGCTCTCAAAAGATCTTCTAGTCCATCTCTTGAATCATTATTGATACCTTTGTAATCCACGCCATAAGGCGGGTCTGTAAAAACCATATCGGCTTTTTGACCATCCATCAACTTATCCACAGCATCTATGCTGGTGCTATCGCCACACATCAGACGATGGTTGCCAAGCTGATAAATGTCGCCCAATTTGGTCTTTGGTTCCTCTGGCACAGGCGGCGCTGCATCTTCGTCTGTTAGACCTTCAGTCAGTTCCTGTGGTTTAAGCGCCTCAATCTCCTCTAGGCTAAAACCCGTCATTTCCAGGTCAAAACCCATTTCTTCCAATTGCTGGAATTCGATGTTCAGCAGATCATTGTCCCATCCAGCATTAAGCGCCAGCTTGTTGTCGGCAATGATGTAAGCCTTTTTTTGGGCTTCTGACAGGTCTTTAAGCTGGATCGTGGGGACTTTTTCATATCCCAACTTTCTAGCCGCCATGAGGCGACCATGCCCTGCAATGATGCTATTTTCGCCATCTATCAGGATCGGGTTAGTCCAGCCAAATTCCTTAATGCTTGCCGCAATCTGTGCCACTTGCTCATCGCTGTGGGTGCGGCTGTTATTTGCGTAAGGAATTAGCTCTGATACTAGCTTCTCCGTTATTTGGATCATTTGTTTCCTTTAACCAATATAGGCGGGGATTGATCCGTCAGGTTACGTTCACCAGTACGACTGACGGCTCGTCTGGTTATACGCCAATCCCCATTTATATTGATGTTGGACTCGATTTGGTCTTCGACTAGGCAAACGGGAAAGCCAGAAAACCGCCTGCGTCAACATCCTCGACTGCTGGCTTAACATCCAACAAAGCTAGTTTATTTCTTTTTTGCCTTTGTGTCAGCCTTCTTAGCTTCGCGCTGAACACTGTAAGCAATCGCTACCGCTTGTTTGGGCGGCTTACCTGCGGCGAGTTCTTTCTTGATGTTGCTCTCGCGGGCTTTGTCACTGGTCGATTTTTTCAGCGGCATCTTTCTGCTCCTTGAGTTTGGATAGCCAATATTCACAATCTTGGATTGCTCCACCGATTGCATTCAGGTTGCCTTCCATGAACTTTTGCTGTTGCTTGAGTTCGGCAAGACGTTGTTGGATCAATTCTTCAGTCATCATTCCACCACACAGGCAATGTCTGCCTCTTGAATGATCTGGTAATCCTGCCCATCAATACGCTGAACGGGCCAATTTAAATAGTCACCGTTACCGTATTTAATGAAGTCACCAGGGCGCACTTCCCTAACTTCAGGGCCAACAGCAACAATCGTGCCTTCGTTAAAAGGCTCTTTGTTGTTGATGATGAGAATGTCGGAAATATGCCGTGTTTGCGGCTTTACCACGACACGATCTTTGAGGGGTTTAAGCATTTTTCTTTGGCCTTCCAGGTTTTTTCCGATCCAATACCGGGCTGGTTTCAATGACAGGCAAAGAAATGACTGGTTTTGTTGCAAATTCGCCACACCAGTCTACGCGACTTCGATGTTGAAACGTTGGGTAGCGTCTGCATTCACCCATGCGCTCAAAATCGACAAAAAACTTACAGTCGATACAATGATTCGCAGTCATATCAATACCTTTCTATTGATCTGATTAGAACCCCTGGGGATGCCGGTACGTCCCTAGGGGTTCGCCTTTTTAGCGGTAGGCTGCGCGGGTATGGGTGTAGCAAATGCCAGCGGTGCGACCAGTGTTGAACTGGTTGTCTTTGCCGGTCATATCTTCTTTACCCATAGCCACACCGTTGACCAGGCGTTCTTTACGTTCGCCAGAACGGTCAGAAGCGGTTGCACCCTTGGGGGGTGTTGCGCCGGTGGTGCTAGGCACACCTTTGGACGAGTCCATTTTGCCCATGATTCTTCCTTGCAAGGTTAGAGACAAAGTAATTGTGACTGATTTTAAGTAGCTGTCAATGCCATCCACTCTCGTTCAGCACGACCAGATTTTGACTTAACTTTACGTCCCGTCAAGGCTATCCAGCCTTCACGCTCCATTTCTGGCAGTCGGCGGCTGACTTGGTTGGCATCCAGGCTGGCTAGGTATGCGATTCCATCCTTACCCATAGGCCCAAATTCATTCAAAATCAGCAAAATCTTGTGGTAGTGACGTTCAGCCAGTTCCTTAGCGGCGTCAGCAGCCTCAAAACTGGTAATCGGATCGTTAGCGCGTGCCCGGATGTGTTCCATGATTGACCTCAAAACGGCATATCTTCGTCATCAGGATGGAATTGCTGCCCTTTCAGAGGACGGTCATCCAGCCGCATTTCTTTGGGTTGCGGGTCGTTGATGTACGCCCAACCATCCCAGCCACCCTCTTTCAGTGGAATGTTGTCCAGCTTGAGCAGCCAGCCGTTTTTGCTGTCAATGATTGACCCGATGCGCTGGTAACGGTTCTTGGTCTTGCCCTCTTTGTTGGTGTATTGACCAATCACCGCTGTGATTTCTTTAATTACTGCCATTTTGCTTCCTCTTTTCCAGTTGATTGATTTTTTCTTCAAGTTCTTGCAAGAACTTGTTTACCTCAGCTTCCATGTCCAAAATGTATTTGTCGTCCCGATCTATACGGGTGATAAATAACTGAAGTCCCTCGGGTGCGCGTGGGTCAAAACTCACAAAATCTACCCAAAGACGGTTTGCACAAGCCATTTGCCACTGAACTTGCGGCATATATTTGTTAGGCATCTGGCTGTTTAACAGAGTGTCAAAGTGCGTTGCAGTGTTGGGGCACTTGATTTCAAGCATCCCGTCAATGTCGATCAGACCGTCAGGCGATGCACCGCACATCGGCAGGAAAGGATGGTCAATCAGGCCAACTTCCTCCACCAGCACGCTTTTGTGGATTTCATACGCTGCCCTTGCTAAAGGTTCGGTTTGCGTCCCCCATTCCATAGCTGCATTTGAATAGCTTTCCTGGCGCTGGCCGGTTAGCCGTTCGCAAATCAGTTGGGCCATGTAGTTATCGCGGCTGGTGCTGTAACCTGTTTTGGTTTTAGCCATCACATCGGCCACGCGAGATGCGGTGACCTTGCCCAAGCGGGCGGCGAACCATTCGTCGGTGCGTTGTTCAATTTCAGTCATTTGATTTTTCCTTGTTTTGCGCTTTGAAAATGGCGTATTCCGCCGTTGTTTTTGATCCGACTTCGATGGTGATTCGCATCACCGGGTCACCGTCAATCCATACCGGAATGGCAATTTCGTGCGGCACAGGCACTTTGGCGTTGTTGTAGGCCTGGGTGGTCCTTGCAACAATATCGGATGCCGCTTCCCAAAGTTTGTGCATCGGATGATCAGTGGTCACTTTGGACCGCAGCCGTGAGGATTTCATGCTTCCACCCCCAACTGTTCTGCAATTCGGTCAATAGCATCTGAACAACTCATGTTCAAAGCCTGACTAATCAATCGCAAAGATTGATCAATGATTTCGTCATAAGTGCCAGGATCAGCGTCTTTGATTGCTTCAAGTGTGAATTGAGCATCGTTCAATGCTTCAATATCCGCGCTGTTGACGCGCAAAAGAAGATCAATGTCTTGTTTATTTGTCATTTGCTTTTTCCTGTTTGGCGCGGGCAACCCGAGCGTTTTTTGCGGCAATTACTTTGGCTTGCCAGATCGGATTGCCTTGACAGGCTTCATATGCAGCGGCGTAGGCTTTTTGCATTTGTTCGCCTGTTGCGCTGCCTTCAATCGCTGCCAGGTGATCTGCCATTGCTGATTCGTCCACAGTGACCTTACGGCTGGCGGCGTTGCCATCATCGTCTTCGGGTGCAATCCCACAAGCAGCCATCAAGCTGTATCGGCGGGCATACGTCAGGGCAGAACCATAGCCTTGCGGGTCTTGTTTGCTGGCAGGAACGTGCAGCTTGCCACACTCCATCATTTCCCCGGATTCATGTACAAACACGGTTTCCACGGTCACACCTGTGCTGTCTTCACTGGTGCGCTGGATCAAAGCAATCCCAGCACCGTTTAAACCGTCCATAACCGCTTCCACGCAAGCAGATAGGTCAGCGTATCGGCTACGGAAATGCGGGTTTGTAGAGGTCTTTAAAGCGGGTCCAAAGGCTTTCTGCGCTTTGACCAGGGCTGTTGCGATGTTTTTCATTTGTCTTTTCCAATCAGTTCGTTTTCTAGGTCTTTAATCAGTTCGCTGGCGTTGTGCAACAGGGCGCACAGTTCCCGTACCTTGCCGCGTAGTGCGCCGACTTCGTAAGCCAGCCGATCTGCGCGGTCTGCATCGCCTTCGCGGTATAACGTGCGGGCAGAGTGGTCAATTGCGTTGATGATGGTGTCGGCGTTAATGTTCATTTGATTGCTCCTTGGGTTGCCAGCCAAAACGTTTCCAGGTTTCTTGCACATTGGTTTGTGCTGAATTGCGATACACAAACTTTGCGTCGGTCAGAGGAATGGTCGGATGTGCCGCTTTGTATTCTTCTTGCTGTTGGACGGTTTCGTAGAACTCTTGCTGAGACATATCAACCCCTCCAAGCCAATAGGCAACCAATGAAGGCAAACACCAGCACAGCAAGAATGAACATGAAGCGATTTTCAATCTCTTGGTTCTTGCGCTCGTTTTCGGGTTTGTATGTGATTCGATGGTGATACATGATTGCTCCTTAAAAGGGTGCGTCTTCAGTTTGCGACAAGCGTTTGCGCTGGTATGCGCGTTCTTGTGCAGGTGTCCAAGGGATCGGACCAGAAGGGGGAGGGAAAGGCCACATGATTTCTCCTAAAAAGACCAACATCGCGTTGGCATGGGTGCAGTATAAGCCAACTTATCTGCCATGTGCAAGTTTTTTTGTGGGGACAAACCCTAGTGTTGCTTTTTTGCTAATCTAGCTTATACTGGCGGGATGACGAAAGAAAAGGCTATCAAACTTGCTGGGTCCGTCCAGGCGCTTGCTGATCTGTTGCGGATCAGTCGGCCAGCCATCTACCAATGGGGCGAGATACCCGAGAAGCGGGTTTGGCAACTCAAGGTATTGAAACCTGAATGGTTTGCATGAGACACCTGTTTTCTTTCATTGGACTGTGCATCTGTGTGTTTGGTGATGCGCCCTGGTGGGGCTACATGATCTGGCTTTACATGACTTTCTTGTTTTTCATCACCGAATGATGTAAAGTGTTTTGAAACCCGGCTAGGTGGGGAGTAGCTACCCCACCGAAAAGCGTTACACCTCCGCCTGCCGATGGTTTCTTTTGAGGTGGGTTAGAGGTGTCAAATGCACTATTACCAATTCAACATTGGTGACTATAAAAGTCACACGGAACATCTTTCCGAAATGGAAGATTTGACCTATCGGCGAATGCTCGATTGGTACTATCTTCACGAAAAACCCTTTCCAACCGATTACGGCGAGATTGCAAGGCTAATCCGTATGCGTTCGCATATCGACTGCATTGCGGTCGTATTGCATGAGTTCTTTGATCTCGTAGATGGCGGGTGGATTCACCATCGAGCAAATGCCGAAATAGCCAAGGCTGGGGAGAAGTCTGCCAAGGCAGCAGCCAGCGCCAAAGCCCGATGGAATAAGGGTTCTGATGCGAACGCATTGCAAGCGCAATCCGAAGGCAATGCTCCCAATACCCATAACACATTACCCAATACACAAAACCCATCTTTATTTATGTCCGAGACGGGGTTCCCGGACTGTCCGCATAAGCAAATTTTGCAGCTTTGGAAAAAACATCTTCCCCATCTTGCCCAGCCAAGATCGTGGGAAGGCAGCAGGCAAGCCAACCTAAAGCAACGGTGGATTCAGGCATCCAAACCTTCAGCGTACTCAGGCGAGGGCTACAAAACGCTGGAAAAGGGTTTGGAGTGGTGGGACAGCTTTTTTGCTTACATAGCCTCAGACACCAAGCTGGCGACAGGATTTGAAAGCCAGGGTCGAACGTGGCGACCAGACCTTGAGTGGATCGTCAATTCGACCAACTTCCAAAAAATCATTGATGGGAAATACGACAAATGAGCTTTCTGAAGACCACCAAAGCCAAAGAAGAACCCACCATCAGCTACCGTTGTGTGGCAAACGGATGCCCGCTAAACGGCACGATCAGCCCCAACGGTGGGCAATGGATGTGTTCGTTTCACTTTCGCACTGACAACAGCCAATGGCCGCAAATGACCGAGGCAATCCGAAACAGCGAGGCGATTTTTGGTTTGCTGGATGACTTACGCAAGATCAGCGAGATTGACTGGTCAGCCAGTATCAAAGGCAGACCGCCGCAAAGGGAAATGTACTTGGGGCTTTTTGATGACCAACCAGAACTCAAGCCTGGGCCGACAGAAAAGAAGATTCATTACGAATACCGCTTGCTGGATCACATCGCCAAGCTGGGTTCTGACAAGAAAGCGCAGTACGGCAAAACATACCAAAGCGCCAAGCAACCCCATGAGGTTTTCAACCCGTCGGAGTTTTTCTAATGTCCGAGGAGAATTTAAATGAGTTGGCTTTATTCGCGGGCGCTGGTGGAGGAATTCTTGGGGGAAAACTTCTCGGATGGCGAACAGTCTGCGCCGTTGAGTGGGAACCCTATCCAGCAAGCGTATTGTGCGCCCGACAAAATGACGGGCTTCTCCCGCCTTTCCCGATTTGGGATGATGTACAAACCTTTGACGGAAAGCCGTGGAGAGGAATTGTTGACGTTGTATCTGGCGGGTTTCCATGCCAAGACATATCAGCCGCAGGAAAAGGTGCAGGAATTGACGGAGAACGATCAGGAATGTGGCGACACATGGCGAGGGTGGTTGGCGAAGTACGACCCCGATACGTCTTTGTGGAGAACAGCCCAATGCTCGTTACTAGAGGACTTGAACGAGTCCTTGGCGACCTTACCGCGCTCGGGTATGACTCAAAATGGACTGTTATGGGAGCTTCCGATGTTGGAGCAAACCATCAAAGGGACAGAATCTGGATTGTTGCAAAAGCACAGTCTGCCAACGCCAACTTGCAATCCACATCTGCCAAACAAGAATGCCAACACGACTGGCCCAAAAAATCTAGTGGAAGTGGCTCAAGGGAAATGGGAACATTTGATGCCGAAACAGATTTGGCCTACGCCAAGGAGTTGCTCTGCAATGGCGGCAACGATAACGCCAGAATCAGCATGGAACGAGAAGCGCAATCCCAACTTGGAAACGATTGTGGGCAGAGTAATGTTTCCAACACCAACGTGCCACAACAGCAAAGAGGGAGCATATCCAGCGGAATACAACAGACGGACTCCTACGCTTGCAACTCACGCTGGTGGAAAACTGAACCCAACGTGGGTCGAATGGTTGATGGGTTGGCCTCTGGAGTGGACAGACTTAAAGCGATTGGAAACGGGCAAGTCCCACTCTGTGCGGCAACAGCCTGGCGACTTTTGAACAACTTTTAAAAAACTCTTGCACAACCCGCCAAACCATGTAGAATATAAGCCAGCTTACAGGAGATCACATGAAGCAGAACACAGCCGCATATAAGGACTTGATTTCACGGGCGAAGATGCATGAGTACTACGCAAGCTGCAAAGGTTTGAGTGAGTACAGCCGTTTGCATTGGGCTAACAGTGCTGCTCAGTTGCGTAAAGCTGCTGAGGAATTACCCGAGGATTACGTTGATCCGAAATGGCAAATGCCCGAGTGGGGCACAAGGGGCACATGATGACACCAAAACAAGAGGCCGCGCTGCGCGACTATTTGCAAGAGGCCATCGTGCCTTTGATTGAGCAGGTGCTGGTCAAAAAACTGGGGCAGGCCATGTCTTTTGCCGCAGAAGAATTGATCCACCCCAAACCAGCAAGCAAGCCGTGGGTGGGGCTGGATCAGCAGGACATCGACATCGCATTTGATGACACGCAAGAGGGTGGCGGCTTTAATGAGTTTGCCCGCGCTATTGAAGCCAAGCTGCGGGAAAAGAACGCACAGTCAAGCAAGCCGCTGACGGATGAGAACTTGCGGAAGTTGGCAAACAAGCACCTTTTCTATCAACCCGAAAGTTATGAGGTGAGTGGCGTGTTTGCCCTTGCCCGCGCCATCGAAGCCGCCCACGGCATCAAGGGGGAAGCATGAGCACACCTTTTTTTGATGAAGTCCTGTACACGGGACAGAACAAGTTAAATCATGATGGATTGGATTTCTCTAATACAAAACCAACAGGCTGCTTGCCAACAGAAAAGATGCCGCGATGGGTTGCGGTGTTTGAGGAAGAAGCAAAGAAGCCGCTGGCTGTTATTGGCATCAAGCGTGACGACATAAAGGAAGCAGCAAAGAGTTACAGGTTGCTGCATGACCTGTTTGATGGTGTTTCAAACATACGGGACGCTGCCTTGCGAATACTTGCTGAAGCGCAGGGACAATCAACAGAGCCTTTTCCACCGTTGAACTTGGACACCATAAGCAAATGTATTGACCATCATGCGGCAGAACTTTGGGTGTTAAGGTCAAGAGTGCAGTTTCTTGAATCTCTTTTGAAGGAGAAAAAATGAGCAATCCGTACCCTCAATACAAAGGCATCACGTTTTACACTGGCGTGAGCAACACGCAGCAGTCATCGGGCACTGTGTATCGCGGGGGGCAGAGCAAAGACAGCGAGACGCCTACTCTTGATGCGCAATCCACGATGGAGATGTGGAAAAACGCCTACGAGCGTGTTTGCGACGAGCGCGACGCCATTGTCAAAGACGCAGACAAAGCCCATGAGTTGCTGCGCTGGGCCGAGACAGAGATGCGTTACGCCGAGTGGGGCACACGCATTAACGACCAGCACGGGCGCACCGATGTGTACGAGGCGATCGTGGAGTTTTTGAAATGAGCACACCTTGGGAAGACAAGCGCCGCACAGCATCTTTGGATGTTCGCCGCGCCAACATTTACAAGCGCATTGAGGCTGTGTTTGACCAGCTCGGCGATGAGTTCAAGCCGCCCGAGCTTTACGCGCTCACTGGCATCAAAAACGTGTTTGCCAACCGCATCATCGTTGCCAGCGTACTCACTCAATCATTTGGCTGCACCATCGTAGAGGACTACACGCCGCGCAGACGGTGGCGTAAGGGCATTAAGGGGGACGCATGAACCGCGACGATGTGATTCGCTGGGCAGATGAGGCCGATTTATGGGCAGATCAAGAATTGCAATGCGTTGGTGAATATCACCCAGATTGGCATGAAGTCCGTGATATTCGCTTCGCCGCCCTTGTCGCTGCTGCCAAAGAGGCCGAACTTGCGGAGAGCATAACCGTTGCATACATGAGCGGTTACGAGAAGGGCAAGGATGCTGGAGCTGCTGCCGAGCGTGAGGCCATATTGCAAATTGGCCGTGACCAATGGTTCAAAACTCAAGCTGATTTTGAAGAAGCCATCCGCGCAAGGAGAAAAGAATGAACGACGAAGACAAACCCGAACCCGCTGACGAGCAACTTCTTTGGATTCTTGTTTTTTTTATTGTGTTTATGTTGTTAATGCTTTCCTTGTATTCGTTTTATTCATGAATTACTATCAAGCATCAAACATATTGGACGAAGTGCGTGAAGGCGCAAATTATCCAATACACATAATTAACAAAGCACTGGAGTTAACGGGTGATTTGAATGAATACGGAATTCTTGAAAGATTCAGAAGCCAAGAGAAAAAACATGAAGATCAAACCTATACCAACAAAAGAAATTTTGCATCAACATTTTAATTATGTTGATGGAAAACTTGTATGGAAAAACACATACAGCAAAGCAAAAGCCAACAAACCAGTTGGTTGGGTCGAAAAAAATGGATATGTTGCTACAAATTTAAATGGTATTAGATATAGAGTGCATAGATTGGTTTTTATGTATTTTCATGGTTATTGTCCAGATTACATAGATCACATAGATGGAAACAAACAGAACAACAGCATAGAAAATTTAAGAAAAGCTGATGTTTTTCAAAATGCTTGCAATAGAAGCGCAATCAAAACAAACAAATTAAAAATCAAAGGTGTTTGTAAAGATGGCGGACGATATAAAGCAAACATAAAAAAATTTGGAAAATCGTATCATCTCGGGTACTTTGATACAGCAGAAGAAGCGGAACAGGCATACCTACAAGCAGCGAAAAAATTGCATGGTGAATTTGCATGGAACAATTTGACCAAGAGCATTTAAAAAATTCTGAAGCTGTCGAATGGGTCAGGAGATACAAAAAGAAAGTGAACGACCTGGGTTGGTTTGAAGCCCGTAAATGGTGGCAAGAAAACATCCAAGCAATTGAAAAAATCCGTGGCAAAGAAGCAGCGCAAGATTTACAGCGGCGAATGAATGAGTACAGAAAATGACGTTTCAAACAACTTTTGCTGTGTACGGCGAACCAATTGGTAAAGCCAGGCCACGTTTTACCCGCACTGGCCGCGCATACACGCCACAAAAGACTGCCTCATACGAGGACGAAATAAGGCACATGGCAAAAGCAGCGATGGGCGCGTCCGATCCGCTAAAAACGCCTGTGGGCGTTTATTGCTACATCACGCTATCTGTGCCTCAGTCGTACTCAAAAAAACGCTCTGAAGCCTGTTTGAACGGTTCTGAGCGACCCGCAAAGAAGCCAGACATTGACAACATCGCCAAAGCGTTCTTGGATGCTATGAATGGGATTGTCTATCTGGATGACAAACAAGTTGTAAGCCTCCATGTCACAAAGGTTTATGGTGATATTGGATGCGTGAATATATTGGTTAAAGAGGAATTGCAGTGAATTATTGGCCTGGGACAAACATCAAAAAATCACAAAATAATGCATTTGATTGGCGCGGACAAAGCAAAATAACCAGTGATACGAAATTTAAACAGTCGTACATTGGTCAAAAAAATGCAAGCAACGGATTAGAAAAACGTCAGATTATTATTGCTTATTCAAGATCAAAATGAATCCAGAAAATGCAGCCGAGTTAATCCGTGAAAAAGCGTCAGCTTACGGAGAAGCCAAAGCCCAACGGGTCTATTTAGAGGAATTCAGACGGGTGCAAAAAGCATTGTTAATGAAAGATGCCCTAGCGTTAGGTATTGAGGCGGCAAACGCTCAAGAACGTGAGGCGCTGGCTGACCCTCAATATCGCCAGGTTCTCAAAGGCTTATCAGTAGCCATAGAAAAAGAAGAAACTTTGCGCTGGGAACTGGAATCTTTACGTTTGGACATTGAGATATTCCGTTCCAAAGAGGCCACAAACAGACTTGTCAACAGGGCGCACGAATGAGAAAGCAAAAGCGCAGAAAGATTTGGTCTACCGAGATAAATCCGATCGCTCATGCCGTAGCAGGGGCAGCGTTGTTAGAACGCAACATTTTGGACAGCCTGCGGTACAAGGAATATCTAGCCCTAGATGCCATGACCAAAGGGTTGGGCAGTGTGGCTGATTGGCGAACTTTGGCTGATACGCTAAATCTCACTGAAATGATGGGTAACAGCGGTATTGGACCAGAGGCATTGCCAACCTGTGAGTTGGCAGAGCAAGCGCTGTTAAAGGCCAAAGACCGCTACGAACGCACCGGGAAAATGGGTTTTGACGGACCCAGCATCAAAGCCATGCGTGATTTGATTGAGTATGCCGACCTGCAACAATCAAGCATTTCCAGGTCGCTGTTTGAAAAGATGATCGACAAGACCCGCAGATACATCCGATCCAAAGGCGAAAGGGTCATCGTCCTTGAATAACAAGCCGACCAAAAAAGAATTGGCGCACCTGGCGCGGATCAAAGAAATGAATTGCGTAGTGTGCGGAGCGTCTGGCCCGTCAGACGCGCATCACATCGTCCAGCATCAGCAATACTTGTGCATCCCGCTGTGCAAAGACTGCCATCAGGGGTCTTTCAATGGGATACACGGTCAAGCAAGAATCTGGAAGGTTTACAAAATGGACGAAATGACCGCCCTTAACGAAACCCTCCGACAGTTGCTTTAATACTTCCGCATAGAGGGCAAAGGTGCTGCCTTTTGGCTGGAACTTTTTGGGTGAGCATGAGCCATGTCGGTCTTCTCATGCTTTTTCAGTTCCTTTTCCACTTTTTCAACCTTGCGGTTTACTTGGGCCGGGGTAATTTTGAAGTTGGTAGCCATGTGGTTTCCTTTACTTGGCGGCAACGCCTTTGGTTTTTTCAAAAGACCGCATTCCAGCGATCCCCAAAATGCCCGACAGAATAACCCATAGTTGGTCAGCATCCAAAACTGGCGGCGGCTTGAGTTCTTGGGGTATCCAGTTAGTGCCCTGAAGATACGTCCAAACCCACAGCAGCATCGGATACAGCAAGAATTGATATGCCATAGCCGCCGCACCAATCCAACCGATTGCGGGCCTCCAACCGGCCACAAACACACTTGATGAGGCGGCTTCTACCTTGTTGACTTCAATCTGAGCCAAGTCGGTAGCCTGGTCAATTTTCTTTTCCTCTAGGTCAAGCTGGCGACGCTCTTTTTCGGTGGTAATCAAATCGCCTGCAACCTTACCCACCGCCCCAATGACTTCACCAATGCCAATCAAACTCATTGCAAGCCCCTGAGTGTCCGATTGATCCAACCCAATAAGAATTTGGACTGCTCACGGTTCTTGTTGCAGATTTCTGCATATCGAGCAATCTTTGCCAGCGCGTAGGTTTCTTTGAACCGTTGCCCGTCGGTAATAGCGTTTAGCTTTTCCAGTGTGCGCGGTCCAATTCCACCGTCAGGTGTAGCGCCAACCACCAATTGAGCGAGCTTGATTGCCATGCCCATACCCGAGTTGACCCCAAAGTTAAACAAGCTATTGGCAATTTCTTGGTTGGTAATCTCATCACCGCGCATCTTGGCCCAGAACTCAGCGCGGTAAAAGTCTCTTACCATCGTGGTAAGCGATCCACCGAATTCTTTGCGGTCAACCAGCGCCCAACCAGACCATTGTGGATTCTTGTTGCGTGCAATGCCAGCGTAAGTCATGCCGCCAGTGTCTCCAGGCACTTCATGAAGGACATAACCACCCTCATCCTGGATCATTTGCTCAAAAGCTGGATCAAACTGAGCCATTTTGTGCCGTTACGGTATCGTCGCCCTTACGGACGGTTACTTTGCTGCCCTCTACGTCCACACGCATGGGGGCTTCTTTGCGATCCAAGCGGTCTAGTTTGTCAATCAGCGACTTGATGACTTCAAACTCTGGTTTGTCCTGCTTGGGAGATGCGCCAGCAATACCGTTGAGCATTTGAATAAGGGCTGTCAGCGCAGAAGCCGCCATGCCAATAACGGCGGCAATCTTATTTTCTTCAAGAACGATTGATGCGCCAACACCAACAACAACAATCAGAAAGATGTAAAGCAACGCCTGTTTGCCAATAGCTTTACCAGCAACTTCTTTGGCGGTGCTTTGCGCTTCCAAACGGTTTAATTCCGCTTGAGCTTGCGCCTTGAACATCTGAATTTGTTGTTGATCCATGATTTACCTTGGCAAATGAATAACCGTTGCCCAAATCACACCGGCCATAGATACCAGCATGATTCCAGCAGTTTTCATAAGAATGCCCTCAAGCCTTTTAAGCCTTGCGTTGATCTGGTCATAACGTAACGCGCAGATGGCTTCATGGGAGTTGAGGCGGGCTGTGGTTTCGTCAATGTCAGTCATTTCAGGTCTTCATGATGAAAGCAAGCGAATAGTAAAGCGGCAAATTTGTACCGCCAGAGCCTGCAACGTTTGATGTAAAGCCGCCAGTATTGCCAACAGCATAAGTATTGCCAGAACCAACGACAAACCTATCGCGCAAATCAGGAGTGCCGTTAGAGCCGTTACAGAGGACATAACCTGCTGGAATAGAGCCAATTGAACCACTCCACATAATGATGCCGCCAGTTGGAACCGTAGTGCCACTAGCAGTTGTTGAGGGAATGCCATACAAGTTATCGTATGTGGCAATAAGCGTGCCCGTGGATGTGGTCAACACAAACTTGTAGGAATAGCCGCTGTTGAGCCAGATTTCCTGCGGCGGGCGACCATCCACACCCAACACAATAGGGTTGGTGTTGGCAATCGTGCCAGTGGAATCCGTATATGTCAGAAGCGGAGTCGTAGACCCAGCCTGGTAGGTATACAGATAACCGCCATTCAACGGCAAACCAGTGGTCGTAAAGAACTGGAAACCGTTACCAATAGGGGATAAAAGGTAGGCCATTTTTAATCCTTGCCAACATCAGAAAGTTTTGTACCTGCGCCTGGTTTAAGGGCTTGTTGTGTTTCTTTGCGTACAGCACGACGCTGAGCCGCTTCACGAACCAAAGAGCCAACAGGAACAACACCAGCGCCCAAGGCAATGTTTGCACCTTTTTCCAAACCTGTTTTGGCAAGTTCTTTTGCGCCAGCCACAAACGTATTGGATTGGTTGACGTAAGAGCCTTTGGGTTGCGCTTGAGCATATTCGCCAACACGGCCAAGGGTTCGCAGATTGTTGGCTGTCTCCGGGTCAACCAGATAATTCAGCTTGGGTTCAATTTGCTTAAGTGCGCGGTTGTAAGCAGCTTGGCTGAAATTGCCGCTGCTGATTGACTTGTCTTGCAACCAGTTAATTACAGCAGCAGACACAGCTTGGTGACCTTCAGAGCCGCCGCCAAGCTGATTCACAAGCGTTTCAATGTCGCGCTTGTTGCCATTAATAACGTATTTGTTAATGAACTTGTCGGGAGCAACGTCATTAACCGCAGCGTCATAAGCAGGATCGCGCTTGAGCATATCAAACCGAGCCTTGGCAGCGTTGCGGGCCTCATCAGCCAACGGCTTAAGTTTTATTGCATCACCTTCAAGTGGCAGGTCTTCAAGAGCCTGGCGCACAATGCTGGCTGCGGCCTTGGCGTTACCGTCACCAGAACGCTCAGCCTTACGCATTTCAGCGGCAAGGTTTGTACGCATGGCTTCAAACTGCTCATACGTCATCTTTTCGCCAGAGGCAAATTTGTGCAATTGCTTTTCAATCGGAGCAGGCACAAAGTCCGATTTCAATTCTTTAGACAGCGCAGCGAATGCATTGTCAGCAAACGCTTTGCCGTTGATTGGGAAATCACCGCCAGCAGCGTCACGCAACGCTTTGTATTTGGCGTTAATGTCCTTTGTCCGAGCCTCATCCAGCGCCTTGTAAGAACCGATTAAGGTTTCAGCGTTTTCAATGTGGTTTGTGCCAAACACATCAGGCGCGGCTTTGTCGCGGATTGCGCTGAAGTTTTCTTTCAAGGCGTTGTTTTGCTCATTGAATCGCGTAGCCAACTCGGGGTTTTTGCCACGCATATTCATTTCGTCCGACAGCAAGTTGACGTTTTGCGTTGCTTGACCACGGGTAAGCGGCACACGCACCGGCAGGCTATCGGCCTCAAGCTGGCGGTTAATAGCCGCCATGTTTGCTTCCTCGGGCTTTAGCTTGCGAAGTTCGTTAGCCAGTTCCGGGGATGCCTTGGCAATTGCGGCTTCAAGTTCAGCGGCAGCCGTAGCAGCAGCAGCACCACCAGAACGCATACCGCCTTTGGCTTGGAACTGTTGCTGCATTTGCTCGGCGGGCGTCAGTTCAGCCATGGCAGCGCGATATTGACCGGGAATTTGCTGAACGCGAGAAACCGCTTGCTGTGCGGCAGGCTGTGCCAAAGGAGCCATACCAGCCAATTCAGGCACGCCAACAGGAGGCAGTTTTGTGGCCTCCATGACCTTTCCAAGCCCAGCGGAAATATCTTGTCCAGCCTGGGTACGAGGCTGATACGTCATTTCTTGCTGGATGCGGCGAGCAACATCTTGACCAACTTGGACGCCTTCAGGAGTGCCGTATTTGCCGCTGGTCAGCGCACCAACAACACCACCAACAGCGCTGGCAGGATAAGCCAAACCACCAGAAATGGCTTGAGCAGCAGCTTCACCAGCGCCAATAACGTTTTCAGCAATCTTGGATTTTGCTTTTTGGAACTGGTTATAAAACTGCGCGGCAACCGGCAATTCTTGAGATTTTGTTTCTGCGGTAGGTGATGCTGGAGTAGATTCCCACAGATCAGCCAACGTATTGCCAGCAGTGCGCGGTTTTTGTTTGAAACCAGGCATGGCGGTCACATGAACCGGGTCTTTGCTACCGTGAGGACGATGCAGTCCAAACTGGTTTAAAAATTGGTCAGGCACATCTTTACCAATATCAATAGCGTTGCCTGTTTCGTGCAAGCTAGTGCCAGGCGTAGCCACGGGATATTTGTTGCCAGAAGCGGCCAATTTAGCCTGTTCCTCGCGGGTACGGACCCCGCTAGTAATGGGCAATTCTTTGCCAAACTGCTGACGATAAGCGGCCTGCGCCTGATTCAGCCGATCGGCCAGATCAGGGTTCAATCCTTGAAGATTTGGCCCTTTGGTCGTGGGCGCGTCCCACAGTTCAGCAAGAGTAGGCATTATTTGATAATCCCAAGTTGACGGGCCAAACGCACACGCTCTGTCAGTTGATTACGCTCTGCTTCAGACATAGATGCTTTGAGTTTTGCAACCTCAGTCGGCGTCATTTCTTGGAACAGGCGCGGGTCAGCAACCAAGTTGAAGTTCTGCATGGCTTGCTGATATTGTGCGGCATTTTGGCTGTACGGTTGCAGGAATCTTGCCTTAGCCTCTTTCATTTTTTCAAGGCCAATTAGCTGATCCGTAACACGCAAAATGCCTTCTTTGGTCATCTTGGTGTTGGGATTAGCCAACTCAGCAATCTGACGGGCCGCGTCAGTGTTACCGCCAGCCAGTTGCAGCAGCTTTGTATTCTTGGAAAGTTCGTCAGTAGACGATGTTTCAAGGATGTTGGCGTCAATGCCGATTGCCTGGGCAAGACCTGACAAGAACTGTTTACGCTCACCACCAACACCCGTAAACGATTCAGGAACCAGCTTTTTGATGTTCTGGAAAATAGCAATACGTCCGGGCGCACCAGCGGCCTCAAACGATGTGTTTGTCCAATCGTTTTTGACCACATCGCCGCCAGCGCCAAGCAAACTTGTCTGAGCAGGGCCAAGGCCCGTTTGCAAAGTCGTTTGACCACGCTGCGACAGCGGACCAAGCAGTTTTGTTTCGCCGGTGGGTCCAACCACTTGTTGTGTCGGCGGGATGCCAAGTTCAATCGGTTTACCAATAACCGTACCTGGCTTTTCAATTGCCAGCGACGAACCCATAGATACCGGCAAAACTTGCTCACCAGTGCTAAGACCTTGGGCAGTCGGAAACAGCTTATTGATTTTGCTTTCTTGGCTGATTGCGTCCAGCATTTGCCGACCAACAATCATGCGGTATTCGTCAGGCGTGCCATTCTTGGGAATGTGCTGCATGGCCTGAGCCACAATGCGATCCTGCAAATTTTTGTCATCCGTGACGTTTTTCAGGCTGTCGCGGTAATGCTGTTCAATTTGCGAATAATCCAAATCTTTCTTTTTTAACAACGGAGCCGAATACTCAATTGAGTTGCTGAGGAACGATTTAAATTTGTTTAGGTTGGCAACTTCAGATTCCGACAGCGATTTGCTGATTCGGGCAGGTGCTGTTTCTTCGGCCACACGCGCTTCAGCGCCAAGGCGTTTCAACTCAAGCGGCTGGGTTTGCTTGAGTTGCTGCAATTCCATTTGCGCTTTTTCAAGCTGGATCGGCAAAAGTTGCTGCGCTTGCTGGAATTGCTGAACCCCAGAAGCCATGTTAATCATGTCAGCCAACGAATTACGTTGCTGAGGCTGAGCGAAATTCGTAAAAAAATCTGCCATGACTTCCTCTTATTAAGCAACCGACGATTTCTGGCCCAACAGCGATGCAAGCGTCACGTTGTTTGCCAAGTTGCTAATCAGATTGGTTTGATTCTGCGATTGACCCATTGTTGCGCCAGCCTGAGCAGCAGCCAAGCCCGTTGCAAGGTTGGTCTGATTTTGGCCGTATGCCGTGCCTGCGCCGATAGCTTGCTGGTTGGCCGTTTGACCCATACCTGCAAGACCAGCCAGCGTGTTGTAAATGTTCTGACGCTGGTTTTGATAGTTGTTAAACGCATTTTGATAAGCGTTACCAGCGTAATCTTGCGTAAATTTGTTCAACCCTTGCAAAGCATTACCGCCAATAGCGCCACCACCAACGTTTGCCGCACGCTGATTAGCCATTTGGCCCTGCTGCAACATGAAGTTGTAGTTAGGTGCAAGACCTTTGGCAAGATCAGTGGCATCAAACTGGTGGGTCAAATAGTCTTTGTTTTGGCCCAGCAGATCAAGACCAGTCATGCCCATTTGTTGATAGGGCTGGACAAATCCGAGTTGCTGGTTGTAAATGTCTTTGAGCGTAGTGCCTGCTTGCTGACCGGCTTGCAATTGCGTATTCAGCGCGTCGCTGATTGCGTTTTTGTTGATGCCAGCATTTACAAGGCCAGCGGCGCTATTTACCAGCGCAGCCGTTGCCAACGGGTTGCTTGTCAAACTGCTAAGCGCACTACCACCGGCAGCACTAGTCAATGCGCTTCCAGGAATGGTCGCGCCGGGAAGATTTGGGCCTTGCGTAACAGCAGCAGGCACATCGGCAGAATATGGGTTAGCCGCTTGAGCAGTAGCGTAATCGCCCATACCTGTTGCAGGATTCCAGCCACCGCCAACATCAATGTTGTCCGGGCCATAAATGCCGCCAACTTGGTTGCTTGCCATCTCAGCAGGAGATACGCCAACGTTTGAACCAACGCCATTCAAACCAGCATCGTAATTAGCCGCCGATGCCATATCCCAACCATTAGCAACAGAAGGGTTAAGAGCTTGGTTAAGTTGGCTGCCGCCATAACCCAAAGCACCACCAAGAGCAGCGCCTTTAAGAACGTCATTGCCTGTTGCGGCAGCAGTTAAGCCACCCATGGTTGCGCCAGTAGCGCCAGCCAGATTCGCGCCAGTCAATCCCGTAGCGCCAGCAAGCGCTTCAGAAAGAAAAGGAGCGCCCATCAGGGCCGCTGCCGTTGCAAAAATATTGGTTCTGTCGTTGCCCTTGGATACGTAATTGACCCGATTCTGACTTTGAACAGGCGCAACAGTACCTTGAGGCGTCATTTGTGTGGTGATGTGAATATAGTTTTTCCCATCACCAGGAGCGCCAATCAAAACAGAACCGTCCGGGTTTTGAGCTACGCCCAAACCTTCAATTTGTCGGCCTTGAGCATCAAACAAGGCAGGGGCAGAATAGCTATTACCTTCTCCAAGGTCAAAGTTTGCCCATTTAATTGTTGCCGCACCTGACTGCAAAGCAGCCATAGCATCATTAAAAGGGTTGCCGCTAGAGTAAAGAGTTTCAACAGCCATGTTGTTTAACCTTTGGATTGTGTAATGTTAGTGCAAATCACGGATTTTTTAAATGCCGTAATAAGGCACTTTTTTTGCTTTGCCGTTGACATTGATGGTAATAAATCCTTCGGGTGCAGCAGGCAAAGATGCCGCCCCAGCCGTTGCGGTGCTGGAACTGGTGAAGTTCAGCAAATTCAGAAAAAACTGTTGCCAAGCCCGAGTTGGGCGCTTGGTCGCCACATCCAGAAACTCAGTCTGAGGGTACGGGTTGTTTTGGCTTACAGGAGAAAGACCGTTAGACATTAGTTGTCCCCTTGTGAGGCTTTCAGGTTGGCAGACACAATCACGGCATAAACCGGGTCGGTCACCACGACTTCAAAGATGCGATCACGGGCCATGCCAAGACGCCGCCAAATGGCGCGATTCTTGTACTTACCAGCTTGACCGATGGTTACCCAATGCTCATTTGACCAAGTAGAGCCACCATCGTTAGACCAGCGCAGCATGGCTTGAGGATACGTTGTCGTATCCGACGGGTTAATAAGGCTGGATTGCCCCAAATAAACCATGTCATTTGGCCCGATTGCTAACGTAGCTTCCGGGTAAATGATGTAAGGAGACTGCAAAGTAGCCGGTTGGAGTGCGCCAGTATTGACTGACAAACCAGTTGTTCCAACACCCGGCTGGAATTGAATCTGGAATTCGTCAAAATATTGACGTTGGAAATCCGACACCAAATGCGGTGCGCGGCGCAAGCGACGAATTTCCTGCCCATCGTCTGTATAGGCTTTCTTGTCAAGTTCGTAAATTTTGCCGTTTTCATAGTCGCCAACCATGACAAGACCCTGAAAAACAGCACAGCAATTCCCACGGTGACGATGGTATTGGTTGTTATCGTCCGTATACAGCCATTTGTGCCACATTTGAGTGGTGGCGTCATACACCCAAGTCAGGTCAAGTGTCGGAAAAGTGACAACATAACATTCGTGACCTTCAAGCTGGTACGTCCAAGCAATAGCATCGTCAATGTATTGATTGACAAGCGTATTTTCGACAGCGTGGGTAGAAATCCTCTGCGGAATGTAACCGTTCATTTGAACGATCATTCCTTGACCACGAATGTTCTTGGACACATAAGCAAACGAATTACCAACCCGAGCAACGGAAAACACCGCGGCAATACCGTGTTGGGTTGATGTGCCAGGAATACGCTGGAACGGGAAAGGAACCGCGCCAACATCCGTCCAGACTTCCGATGAGTTTTCGCCCAACAAATACACTTCGCGATGGTCAACAATCAGCGACACTAAATTGTCAGGAGCGCCATCTTTGACACCATAGCTGAGGGCGGGCGTAATCGGGCTGAGCAAGTCAGAAGCCGCCCATTGTTGAGTATCTGGATGGTTATAGACAAAGTAATTGTCCATAATGTCCACCACGTTACCGCCAGAAAACGCGCCATCAGAAGACGGAATCTGCGTAAAGTTCAGCGCATACATGGTTGTTGATGCCACCGTTTGGTTGGTGCTAACCGTATATGTGCCAATACCGCCAGTTCCAGAACCAAGCGCAGTAATCATTGTGTTGGCTGTAACACCAGTTCCTTGGATGGTTTGTCCAACATACAGCGTTCCGCTAGCGACAGCAGAAACATTAAGTGTTGTTCCTGAAATGTCGCCAGTAAACACGGCGCCAACGGTAACCGATGACATGGATTCGGCGGCTACCGTTTGGGAAATGTTGACAGTCCACGATGTACCGCTACCGCCTGTTATGACAGTCTCATTTGCGACACCAACGCCCAAAAGCTGCTGACCAATAGCAATAGTCCCCGAGGAAACGCTTGCAATAGTTAAGGTTGTTCCGCTAATGCTGCCACGGAAAACAGCGGTTGCCGGGTCAGAAATGCGCCATGTGTACCGATAAGCACCGTCCACAATGTAGACGTTCACGCCGTTATCAGTAATACCGACCTGCCCGGTGGATGTGTTCAAAACACCCACAATGTATGGTGTCAGATCAGAGGTCAGAACGTACACATACGGGCCGCAGACAGCAACCATTTGCTGACCACCAGACACTGTACGCATTCCACGCACAGGACCGTAGTTCAGCACCGCTTTTACGGTCAGGCCAGGGGTAGGGTACAGCGCAACAACACCGCGCTCACCGGGCTGTTTAAGCGGGTCAACTTCAGGAAAAAAGTTGATGCACTCTTGAGCATCCTGGTAAAAACTCTTGCTGTTGCTCAAACGGCATCTGAGTCAGCATCTCACGAGCCTTCTTAGCTTGAGCGCCTTTGATAGCAAGTTCGCGCTGCTGGCTGTAAGCATCGGATGCTGTTCCTGTTGCGGCTTCAACAGCCATAGGTGTACCGATAGCTTTTGCACCTGTCTTTGACAACACAGTGCTCTTAAGACCTTCTGTCGCTGCTTTCTTTGCAGCTGCTCCAGTAAAGAGTTTACCAACACCAAGACCAACAAGAGTTGTCGGATCACTGACAACACCAGCAGCATAGTCAGCAATAGCGCGAATCGGGTTCTGTCCTTCTTTCGTCAAGAAACTAGCAGTACGATCAAACAAGTCATAGACTTGTCCAGCCTTCAATACTTCCTCTGGCTTAGAACGATTGAGCCATTCTTGTTCTGTGGTGTAGTTGATAGGGTTAGACTGAATCCAACGCATATGACGAGCAAAGCGATTGACATATTGCTCATCAGTTTCACCTTTCTCGCGCTGTCCAGTCTTACCAAAACGTGCCGTAGCATAGTCTTCAATCTTCTTCAGATTCTCTTTGTTCTTGTACAGGTCAGCAAACGGAATAGTCTCTTGATTAACTTCCGGCTCAGCTTTGGGCAGGGCTGTGATGCGCTGCTTAGGCGGAGTAAACGCAGGCTTCGTCAGATCTTCCGACGTTGCCATGCGTTCGATTTGTTGTGGTGTAGGTTTGACAGGTTCAGGAACAACCGTATCGTTTGCTCCAAATCCCGTTGTCGGTGCAACTACTTCTTCGTCGTTGATTCCGAATGCCATTGATCTTTACCTTTAACGTTTGATTTTTACTTTACCGTCTGTATCTCGATATTGTGTTCCGCTAGGAATAGCGTCGTATTCAGCTTTAGTTTTTGGAGCAGGCATACCAGCAGCCGGTTCAGGTGTAGGAGTAACACCACCACCAACAGGACGACCCGTCTGATCAAACTGAATACCAACCGACATCATAGCATTCTTATGCATCTCAGAGCGCGGCATACCTGTCTGCGGATTGGTATATTCTTTGATGATGGCAGAACGTGCTGCATCAACACCTTTCTTATACAACTCAGGTTGCTTCAGTTCTTTGATGTTTAGTGTAGAAGCACCAGTGTTAGGGTCGACATTAACGACGAAGCTACCGGGCGGTAGAGTATCTGCCAAGATTTCAGCATCCGACTTACCTTCACCGGGAAGCTTAGCCAGCACTTGACGTTGACGAAGCTGATTTGTAAGCAATTGTTTCTGCTTTGGATCAGCAGCTTCTTGGATCTGCGTAATCAAGTCAGACTGAATTTGCTGCTCAGTCTTCTTCTCAGTACGACTCTGCTCTTCAACAGAGACGATACGAGCAAGGGCTTCAGTAGCTTGTTTGATCTTAGCTTCGTCACCGCTTTGCATAGCTGTGTTCAAATCAACCTGCACACGGTCTTTAATGTCTTTGAACTCAGGCTTCTTAACCAGCTGTGCAAGGTCAAACTTAGCGCCAACATTTGGAGCAGAAGGTCGATACTCTTGAGCACCACGTAGAGTTTCCATAGAAACACCAAGCGATGCAGCTGTTTGAGTCTCAGCATCACGACGCTTTTCTGCAGCAACGCGATCAAAGAACCCCATACCTTTAACGTCTGCTTCAACAGCTTTCGCTGCTTTAGGTAGTTTCAGATATGCTTCAATGCGTTCAGCAGCAGTAAAGCCTGAAGCATTTTGATTAGCGATACCAGTCAACGTATTGAAGTCGACTTCTTTAGGGTTGAGTTCACCATCCGTCACTTTCTTCTTCAACATCTCCATGACAGGACGATTGAAGACCAGTGCCGTCACTTGATCTTCGGTGATATTTGGAACGTTGCTTTTGATGAACGTAGCATCAGCTTTCAACTCAGACTCAAGCTTTCGATTCTGTTTGACAACTTCAGCATAGCCTTCGTACAAAGCCTTGGTTTTGAGAAGCGCTTCAGCTTTTGCAGTCTTCTCAGTCTCCTGCATTGTTTCAGTAAAACGCTCAGCGGCACCGCCGAGAAAAGACAGGAACATTCCCATTACATACCTTCTTTCTTACGCGACATTAGACCAGCAGGAGCAGCTTCTTCTTCAAGCATAGCAGGCTCTTCAGCAACTGGTTCAGGCAACATCAATTCTTCTGCAACCCTACGAACAATACGAGGGTGAATTGTTTTGCTATCAAGTTCTGACGGAAACACTATTGTCTTAATGTCATTCATGTCAGCAATTGTCTTGAGTGTTTCGATAATGACAGGCATCACCAACACACCAGCGTCAACAGTGTGCAAACCTTTACTGACGCCAGCAAGCATGAACGATTCTGCAATGACTGCAATCGGCGTCTTAGATTCAAGAGCATCGAGAATGTCGTTAGCAGCGCTCGGTGCAGACAGGATACCCATATATTGTTGAGCAATGGTTGCAACGTCAACGTCTACAGGAGGACGAAGCCATGCTCTACTTTTCTCTGGTGCTGTCCACGAAATGCCGGGGACAACTGGTGTTGCAATTTCACCGAACGTCTTACCTTCCATTCATCATCTCCTTACGAGCCTGTCGAATACCTTCAACAATGTCAGCTATGACTTTCATTTGACTATTATCACGCTCTTCTTTGCCAGCTTTAGCTGACATAGACGGAGACAACAAGCCTTTACCTTTGTTCTTCACAGAACGACTACGAGCCGACAACATCCTGTCGACTTTCTTGTAGTAGGTTTCGATTTTTTCCATACTCATGTTCAATCTTCTCCACCAGATAACCAATCCCAAAGATCACCAGTAGCATTCTTAACAGCATCCCAGTTCTTCAAGATTTCGATTGCAGCAGCACCAATCGAAGCAGCAGCCTTAGCATCAGCACCAGCCGCTGTCGCAGCAACGGCAGCATTAGCACTAATTGTAGCCTTTGCAATTTCAATTGTCCTGTCTTTTTCAGACTCACCAGTCTTCCAAGACATTTCCAACAGGTCTCGATAGGTCTGCGACAACTGTGCATATTCAATCGAGGTAAGCTCTGTAGCGTTCTTTGCATTCAACGCATTGGCTGCGTTAATGGCTGCAGTGTTTGCCAACGAAACCTCTGCCAAAACCTTGGCATTAGCTACGTTGATTTGATTCACCATGTTGGCATTAAACTCTTCACGAGCATTACG
>OGWF01000002.1_pt1 | contig 38286 bp, 77 predicted proteins | sample 1575951 | NCBI WGS metagenome assembly OGWF01 (sample SAMN07581523, study PRJEB24739) | freshwater metagenome | place: Singapore | collected 2015-01
TTTCTCCTCCAAATAAAGGTAAACTTATGACGGAGGAACAAAAGAAAAAAATATCTGAGAAATTAAAAGGTGTTTCTCCTCCAAATAAAGGTAAACTTATGACGGAGGAACAAAAGAAAAAAATATCTGAGAAATTAAAAGGTGTTTCTCCTCCAAATAAAGGTAAACTTATGACGGAGGAACAAAAGAAAAAAATATCGGATTCTAAAAAAGGTAAAAAACAATCCGAAGAAACGAAAAAAAGAATGTCTATTGCAAGAAAAAAATATTGGGAAAATAAAAAGGAAATTAATAATGTTTAAATCTCTCGTAACCGGCGGCGCTGGCTTTATTGGATCTCATTTGGTTGATAGATTAATTTCTATGGGCCATCAGGTCGTTGTTATTGATAATGAATCTTCAGAAGTCCACAATCAATTCTATTTTAATCCTAGTGCAACATACTTCAAGTTAGATATTGCTGACTATGAAGATACTCGCCACATTTATGATGGTGTAGATTATGTTTTCCATTGTGCTGCTGAATCACGCATTCAACCAGCTATTGAGAATCCATTGCTAGCAGTTAGAACAAACACTCTAGGTACAGCAACTGTACTACAGTGCGCTCGTGAAGCTGGTGTAAAACGTGTGATGTATTCTTCAACATCTTCTGGTTATGGTCTTGTTAACACGCCTCCTCTAAATGAGAAAATGCCTGATGATTGTTTGAATCCTTATTCTGTTTCAAAGGTTTCAGGTGAAAAACTTTGTAAGATGTATTATGATTTGTTCGGTCTTGAAACCGTTATCTTCCGTTATTTCAACGTTTATGGCATCAGAGAACCACTAAAAGGTCCTTATGCACCAGTTGTTGGCCTTTTCCTAAGACAACATGCTAAAGGTGAGGCACTTACAATCGTTGGTGATGGTGAACAACGCCGTGACTTTACTCATGTTGATGATGTGGTCGAAGCAAACATTCTCGCTATGCAAAAATACGCAGACGCTTGGGAAAAACCATTTGGACAAGTATACAACGTTGGAACAGGAAGAAACCATTCTGTGTTGGAACTTGCTCGTATGATTTCCGATACTGTTAAATTTATTCCACCACGTCCTGCTGAAGCAAGAGTAACATTGGCTGATAGTTCTAAAATAACAGAAACTTTTGGATGGAGAGCAACTAAACGTCTTGAAGACTATGTTGCTAAATGTCTATGAGTAAAGTCCTATTAGATTTAGGTACACACTATGGTCAAGGCCTTAGAGAATTTATTGCTCGTTTTGGTGTAGATGAAACATGGAGAGTTTATACCTTTGAGGCTAATCCAGTCACATTTGAAAAATTTTTGAAGGAGTATGCTGAACAGACTCCTTTTGTTGAAGCATGTAATGCGGCTGTAAGTGACCATTTTGGAACAATAACTGTAAACTTGGAAACTCCGCCAAACGAAGATGATACAGGACAAGGTTCGTCAATCATACCTTTAGAGAATTGGGATCCTTGGGGCAATAGAAGTTCTGGTACACATTTTCATTTACAAAGAGAAGTTCCTTGTTTTGACTTTTCTCGGTTCATTTCTGAAAACTTTTCTAAAGATGATAAGATTATTGTAAAAATGGACATTGAAGGTTCTGAATACGATGTTCTTGAGAAAATGATTGCAGATGGAACTATTGAGTATATCAATCACATGTCTGTAGAATGGCATGCTAGATACTTCACTAATAAAGAAGAAACGGAATTGAGAGAAAAGGGATTGATTGAAAAATTAAATTCATATAATGGATTGGTCTTAGAATCATGGCGTTAACACAAGGTTACTTTTTTATTGCTCTAGGCAAAAGATATATTGATGAATGTTATATGCTTGCTGAAACTATTGGCAAGCAAGGATGCAAACGTCCTGTTAGTCTTTTGATTCATCCAGAAGATGAAGAATATGCCCGTTCAAGGTACATGTTTGATAAATTGGTCATTTTTAATCCAGATGATGATTTATGGAAAGAATGCAATACTGGTTTTGAGAAGTTTTGCCTTTACCCTAGAATTAACTTTGAACAATATTTGCCTTATGATGAAAACATAATTGTTGACTCTGATGTACTTTGTCAGTATAATCCAGATACATTGTGGAATTATTTAAGTAATCAACCTTTGCCTATTCGTATGCTTGGTAGAATTGATGATCCTAATTGGCACTGGGGTGCAATAGGTGAAGTCAGTAAAGCATATGGTAAACATGTACCACACGTACATGGTGGTTTCTTTTACTTGAGAAAGAATAGTTTTCTTGACCAGTTTTTTGCTTACTGTAGAGTAGTCTTTTACAGGTATGACGAATTTAATTGTAAGAGAGCGTTTCGTGGCGGCCGTGTTGATGAAATTATATTTGCTATTGCTCATGCATATTTCAATTTGAATCCTATTCCTTTTGATGATGTGCCTGCGATGACTTTTAATTACGGCCTAGATATAGAAGTACCATCTAAATTACAAACTGAGGGTGGTCAAAACGTTGAAATGAATGATTATATTCCTTTTGTTCATATGTTTGATAAAATGGAAGGTTCTCAATTCAACGCTTTGTATGATAAAATTATGAGGAAATAAAATGAAACTTGGTATTGTTGGTAATGGTTTTGTCGGTAATGCAATCTATCAAAACTTTAAAGATAAAGTAGAGACTTCAGTATTTGATGTTAAACCTGAAAAGTCTTTGAATAGTCTATCAGAAGTAATTGATTCTGATATTATTTTTGTTTGTCTGCCTACTCCAATGAAAGAAAATGGTGAGTGTGATTTATCTTTTGTTGAAGATTTTTTCAGGTCAGTAGAACCCAAAAAGACAGACCCACTATTTGTAATTAAGTCAACAGTCCCTATCGGAACAACCGAACGTTTATGCCGCCTACGTGATGACCTTCGTATTGTCCATAATCCAGAATTTCTAACTGCGGTAAATGCTGTTGAAGATTTCAGAGAATCGGATAGAAATATCATTGGAGGCTATCAACGTTGGTGTTTAGAGTTGAAAGATTTCTATCTGCAACATTTTCCATATACACCTATTCAAATTGTAAAGTCTAACGAATCTGAAACCATTAAATATTTCTGTAATTCGTTTCTAGCATCTAAAGTTGCTTTCTTCAATAATCTTTATGAGATTTGTCAGAAACTAGGAATGAATTTTGACTCTGTTAAAGATGGTGTAATCAGTGATACTCGCATTGGACCTTCACACACTAAAGTACCTGGTCCTGATGGCCTGATGGGTTTTGGTGGTTACTGTTTCCCTAAAGATATTAATGCTCTAATCAATACTTTGAAAGAGCAAAACATTGATGACAGTCTATTCTCCACAGTATGGGAGTACAATAAGAAAGTTAGAAAATGAAATACGGTGCATATGAGATTGACGGTGAAGTTGTAAAACAGGACGAACGTTACACTGTAAAAGACAATAAGATTTTAAATAATCTTGTTGTCAGTACAACTAGATTGAATCCTGGAAAAAGCACATCTGGACACAAACATCCAGGCCAGGAAGAAGTCTATCATTTTGTGTATGGTAAAGGCCGTATGCAACTAGACGATGAAGAATTTGATGTTAATCCTGGTGATTATGTTCTAATCAAAGATGGTGTATTTCACCGAGTTCACAACACTGGTATTGAAACACTATATTTCATTTGCGTATTTGACGGTAAGAGAAACCACTAATGTATGATTATCTGATTGTTGGCGCCGGATTTTTCGGTGCCACTTTTGCACGAGCTGTTACAGATGCTGGCAAGTCTTGTCTAGTCATAGATTGTAGAGACCATATCGGTGGGAATGCATACACCAAGAAAGATGGTGATATAGACATTCACATGTATGGTCCGCATATTTTCCATACAAACGATGACAGAATCTGGAACTTTGTAAATCGCTTTACAGAGTTTAATAATTTCAGGCTAGAACCAAAAGCCTATCGTAGTGGTAGAATGTACTCTCTACCATTCAATATGAACACATTCTATGAAATGTGGGGTTGTACTACACCAGAACAAGCCAAACAAATAATCGAATCGCAACGATTCACTGGCACACCAACCAATCTTGAAGAACAGGCTTTGTCTCTCGTTGGTAAGGACATTTACGAAACATTAATTCGTGAATATACAATGAAACAATGGCAAAAAGATCCAAAAGAATTGCCATCGTTTATAATTAAACGATTACCACTTAGATTTACTTACGATAACAACTATTTTAATGACAAGTATCAGGGTATTCCAGTTGATGGTTATACCAAGATGTTTGAGAATATGTTAGATGGTATCGATGTGATGACAGGAAAAGATTATTTTGACAATCGTTATTCTTGGAACGCAATGGCTAAAACCGTTGTATTCACAGGCAAGATTGATGAATACTTTGACTACATCTATGGTGAACTAGAATATAGAACGCTTAGATTCGAGCACGAAACGCACCAGACTGATAATTTTCAAGGTAGTGCAATGATTAATTACTCTGAGGCCTCAGTGCCTTGGACACGAATGATTGAACATAAACACTTCACTGGTGCAAAGTCAAATTATACAGTAGTCACTAAAGAGATTCCAGATACATGGGATAAAACCAAGGTTCCGTACTATCCAATCAATGACGAGAAAAACAATGAACTTTATGCTAAATATAGAGAATTAGCAGACAAAGAACGCAATGTTATCTTTGGTGGAAGATTGTCCGAGTATAAATATTATGACATGCACCAGGTAATTGCTTCGGCTCTGGTGGCTGCTAAAAAAGAACTTAATTGATAAACTGCTGCAGAGGCGGGAAAATATGAAATTTTTAGATTTTCTGTCAGAGAAGACAGAAACAAGTAAAGTCGTTGTTGTATATGGCGGAGGATTCCAACCATTCCATGCAGGCCATATGAGTTCATATGAAGAAGCAAAACACGCCTTTCCTAAAGCAGATTTCTACGTAGCATCAAGCAATGATGTTAAAGTAAGACCAATACCTTTCGCCGATAAAAAATTCTTAGCACAACAAGCAGGCGTTACAGACCAATTTGTACAGGTAGTGCAACCTGTAAATCCTCAAGAGATTCTATCAAAATATAATCCAGATAAAGACATTCTTATTCTGGTTCGTTCTGAGCGTGACCCTGTAAACTATACAAAAAAAGACGGTTCACCAGCATACTATCAACCATTCAAGTCTTTGAAAGACTGTAAGCCTTTTAATCCAAAAGGTGGTCATGGTTATATCTTTGTAACTAAAAAGAAAATCTTTAAAGTTGAAGGCAAAGAGATATATTCTGGCACACAAGTTAGAGATATGTACACCAAAGCAGATGATGCAGGTCGTAAAAATATTATCAAGTCGTTATATCCAAAAGCAAATCATCCAGAAAAAGTTAAAAGACTTTTAGACAAGTATATTGGTGGCGGAATTAAAGAATCATTAGATGAATCTTTAGAAGACTTTTTGGACTTTTTAACAGAAGGTGTTCACGATAAAGGCATCTTCAAGGCTGTATTCTTGGGCGGCGGCCCAGGTTCAGGAAAAGATTACGTATTAAGTAAAACTCTTGACGGTCATGGTCTAACGGAAATTAACTCAGACAAAGCTCTAGAGTTTTTGATGGACAAAAATAATCTTGACATGAAAATGCCTGCTTCTGAAAAAGAAGCAAGAGAAGTTGTAAGAGATAAAGCAAAAACAATGACAGAGTTACGTCAAAAGTTGGCTTTACTTGGTCGTAACGGCCTTATCATCAATGGTACAGGTGATGATGCTAAGAAGATTAAGAAGATTAAAGATAGATTGGAAGAATTAGGTTATGAATCTTCCATGATTATGGTTAATACCCGTGATGAAGTTTCCGCTGCACGAAATGTGGAACGTGGTCAACGTGGTGGTAGAACAGTACCAGAAGACATTCGTAAAAAGAAATGGGAAGACGTTCAAGCCGCAAGACCAGAACTTGCAAAAATGTTTGGTGACAACTACAGTGAGATTGACAACTCAGAAGATTTGAGAAGTGCATCTCCTGAAATACGTGCAGCCAAAGAAAAAGAAATGCTTGACCTGTTTAAGAAAACACAAAAGTTTATTTCTAAACCACCAAAAAATGATATCTCTAAAGAGTGGATCGCCTCTGAAATGCAGAAGAAAGATACTCTGCCTATTCAGAAAGGTGAACAGGCTACTCAACCACATCCAGAATCTAAAGCCGCAGATGCTGCAAGAAGCATGGGCTTAGAATATTATGGTTTTGGCCGTTATGGTAAGAATGGTAAAGTAACACACCGTTCTATACATGATAAACTTGTGGATGTAAGCAGACCAAAAACAGTTAACGAAGAATTCGAATCATTCTTTTCTAGCCAAGATTCCATTAATTTGTTGACACTTGGCGCACCGTATGAAATCGTTGACGTAAACACAAATTCTTCTTCTATTTCTGCTATTGAGAGTGAGGATTTGTTTGAAGCAAAAAATAAGTTACTTAAAGACAAAAACGGTAACATCCGTGTCTTTATGCTACGTGCTGCCGCTGCAAAAGAAGCGCATCACAATGGCGGCACCGTATATCCAAACAAAAATACCAAACAGGGTGGATATGTTATTAAATTAAATGAGGAGAAAGAAAATGAGTCTATTGACATACTTGAAGAGCCTGTTCTCAACGAAAGTGGAGACAAAACCGGACGAATTACCCTTAGTGAAGCTAGAGCAGTATCAGCCAGAGCCAACGCCGGAAGTAAAGCAGGAGACTCCTGCGCCTGTGAAGACTCCTGCGCCTGTGGCGGAGAAACAACCGGCAAAAATTACACCAAAGAAGAAGCCAGTTGCGAAACCAAAGACACAAAAATCACGCTCGCCAAAATCCGTGCCCGCCAAAACAAAGAAGTAAAAGAGTCTATAGATAAAGGCACAGAGCCAGGTCTTTCTATGGCAGCAAGTGGCGAATCTATTGGTCGTGATATGGGTGAAAAGATTAAGAAGAAGGATGGTAAAGTTACTGTTGTGGAAATGCAAGGTGACGAGACTACTGCTTCTATTGGCGATAAGAAAGAAGACGAACTTAAAAAACAAGGCATTAGCCTTTCATCTTTTAAAGCAAAGAGAACCATATGAAATCATTCAAACAATTTGTTGCTGAGAAGGCACCTTGCTGGGATGGATACGAGCAGATTGGTATGAAAAAGAAGAATGGTAAAGAAGTACCAAACTGCGTACCGGTCAAAGAAGATTGGCAAAAAGTTAATAAACAAGATAAGACTGATGGTCTATCACAGAAAGCTGTTGATGCATATCGTAGAGAGCATCCTGGTTCTAAGTTGAAAACTGCTGTTACAGAAAAGAATCCAACAGGAAAACGTGCGTCACGCCGTAAGTCTTTCTGCTCACGTATGGGTGGTATGAAAAAGAGATTAACTAATCCAGAAAATGCTCGTGATCCAGATAGCCCAATTAATAAGGCATTACGCCGTTGGAGATGTTAAGTGACTCAGTTTAGTACGCACACAAACGAATATTTAAATACCAACAAAACCATTTATGAAGTGGTTATGTTGGCCGACAAATATGGAAATCTTGCTGGTGGAACAGGAGGTTCTTCAGTAGACGGATTTGGTCGTTTACGTGTCTCGAATCCACATACGATATTTGAGGCTTCTGTGAGATATGTTATCACTGGAGAGAAGTTTTCTTCAGCCAACACAGCTGGTAATACATCAATAACTCTATCGACAAACGAAGGATGCGCTAATCTTTCAGTATCAACTGCAAATGGAGATTACATCTACAGAGAATCGAAAAGGGTTATGGGTTACCAACCTGGTAAATCCTTACTTGTTTTGAATTCCTTTAATTTTGCGCCAGCACAAACAAACCTAAGACAAAGAATTGGTTATTTTAGTGCAAACAATGGTGTTTATTTTGAACAAACTGATAATGTTGCATATTGGGTTAAAAGAAAATTAAACACAGATGGAACAGTAACGAATACTGCAATACCACAATCACAATGGAATGTGGATCGTTTTGACGGAACAGGACCAAGCGGTTTGGTATTAGATTTAACTAAAGCACAACTTCAGTGGATGGATTTTGAATGGTTGGGAGTTGGAACTGTAAGATGCGGATTTGCAATTAATGGTGAATTACATATATGTCATACTTTTGACCATGCAAATTTTAATACAGGAACTTACATGCAAACTGCATGTTTGCCTATAAGATTGGAAATACAGAATTTAGGAACCACTGCTAATTCTAGTGTGATGAAACAGATTTGTCATACTGTTATGTCTGAGGGTGGATACAACCAAGTTACAACAAGTCGATCCGCTTCAAACGGCATCGCAGGAAAAACTTTGCCAGCTGGCGGAGTAAAAACACCAATGGTCAGTATTAAATTAAAATCTGACAGGCTCGATGCAATTGTATTACCATCCAAAATTGAGATGTATGGTTTTCAAGCAACACCATTTAAATGGTACATAATGAAAGACTGCACCTTGACAGGCGCTTCTTGGACTACTGTTGATTCAGTTAGTGCTGTAGATTATGACATTTCAGCAAATGCTGTTACTGGAACTGTTGTTGCGGAAGGTGTATTTAAAGGACAAGAAACTATTCCTTCTATTGATATAATAGGAACAATGAATAATAGTTTACAACTAACTAGAAATATAAATGCTGCAAACGGAGATATTTTCTCGGTTGTAATTGAAGCTACAACCAACAACGACAAAGCAATTACATCCTTGTCTTGGCAAGAACACGTATTATAAAAACAGGAGAACTTAAATGCAATACGATAACAAAACAACTCGCTCTGTTGCTGATGCAGCTGCGAAGATTATGTCAGAAAAATTACATCCTAATCAACAAAAGTTGGATGTACATGAACCAGAAAAAGATGAGCTAACTGCTCAAGATTTCAAAAAGCTTCGTGCTATGAAGAAAGAAGAAACTGAACAGTTACAAGAATATGAAACAGACAAGAATGGTCGTTATGTTCACAAAGGAACATATGGTGGCGCCAAAGGTTCTGAGTATGGTTCTACAGAATGGGACAAAGAAGAAAAAATGAAAGACGAAAAGCAGAAGCCTGCTCGCCGCAAATATGGCGCTCGTCAAAACTACAAGCGTTCTACCCGTGTTAATGAATCTTTCTCTGACCTAGTAGAATCACTACAAGGTGGTTTAAAGAACTTTGAGCAACAACTGCAAGAGTGGAAATCTAAAAAGGTTATGAAAGAAGAACCAGATAACGAACAATTCACCAAAGAAGTTGAAAAACAAAAAGCAAAAGCAGCAGGTACTGCACCTCAAGCAGATATTGCTAAGGCTTCTGTGCAAGCTGTACAAAATGAAGAAACTCATACAACAGTAGAAGTCATTGATTTGGATCCAATTAATGGTGTTAAAACTGCTACTATTGACCTTGAAGAACGTTCACTCACTGAACCAGAAATGAAGAAGCGTGAAGAAGTTGTTAAGTCCATGAAAAAGAAAATGGCTGGTTTTAAAGAACGTTACGGTGACCGTGCAAAAGAAGTAATGTATGCTACTGCAACAAAAGTTGCTAAGAAAGACTAAGATGAAAAAGTTTAGTGAATTAGCAGAACAATATCGTGAAAAAGGTAGATTCAAACCTACCTTGCCACATACTGTTCAAAGTACAGGCGTTGGCCCAAGACCTGAAATTGATAGTGCTAAAGTTAAGTTGAAAGAAGAAGAAATTTCTGAAGCTTATCCTGGCCATATTCAAAAAGGTAAAGAACTTGATGCAGCTACTAAGAAGATTCAATCTAACTTAGACAGACGCATTAGAGGCCATGAACTTGATGCTGCTACTAAAAAGATTCAATCTAACTTAGACAGACGCATTAGAGGCCATGAACTTGATGCTGCTACTAAAAAGATTCAATCTAACTTAGACAAGCGTATCAAAAAGGTGGACAATGATGTTCCTTTTGATCCTCCATACAAAAAGTCTTCAGGTACTGTAACAGATAAATCTGGTGCTAAACACGGACCAATGTCTACAGTTAGACACTTAGCAAGGCAAGCATTAAAGAAACAGGCTGCAAAAGTAAAGTCTGTTAAAGAATCTTTGGAAGAATCTCGTAAAGCGGAAATCGTTAAAGAGATTGCAAAGAAGAAAAAGACAGAGGCAACACCTAAGGGAAAAGACAAATTTGAATCTGATCCTGTGTTGTCAAACGAAATTATGAAATCATAAATAAAAATAAATTAAATCTTTAGGAGAATTTAAATGGCTCTATGGTCCAATACAGACGCTAACACCAGCGCTCCAATTTTTGCCGCAGCACAAGTTCAATTAGCACCAACTGCTGAAAACCGTGATGCATTGTATGATGCAACACCTACTGGTATTTTTGGTGTTGACACAAACGAAATCGCTTTGGCTAACAATGCTGCTTCAAAACCAACTCACACAGGTTGGGTTCTACGTAAAGAAGGTTCAGGCGGCCGTGCTGGTCGTATTCAAACTGAAGTTCTTGTAGCAATGGGTTCACTAACTGGTGATGGTACCGTTACTGCAAACGACAATACTGTTTACGCTAACACATAATGAAATTTCGACAGTTTATTGAAATGGTGAGAGAAGAACCGGTCGAAACGCAAGAATCGACCGGAATTCTTACTGTCATAAATGACCGCCTAGATAAAGATTTAGGAGACCTTTTTATGTCTCCTGAAACTGGTATCCAAAAAGTGCGCCAAATCCTTTCAACATATGGAATGGATTTACCTGCAATTTATGGTTTAGACCAAGAAGGTGATGAATTTACCATACAAATGAATGATACGACATATTTGTATGTTGTCTATGCACCAACAGATGACGGACTTTATGATTTTTATGCTGAATTGACTGATGAAGAAGGTTTAGAAGAAATCCTAGAGGACGAGGACGAAGAAGACGAAGAATAATGATTTTTGATAATTTGATGAATGACAACGTGACCATGTATGCTATAAAGGCATACGATAAACCAAATATGGTTATGAGTGAGTTTAAAGAGGACATGAAACGTTTCAATTATTTGAAACGACTCTTTAGGCGATATAAAAAATATAATGAACTCAGAGAACAATTAGTTTTAAACCATCTGATTGTTCTTTATAACGTATTTGGTCCTGAGGTTGCAACAAGGTTGTTGTTTTTCAAAATGTCAAAGGATGATTATTCAACGTTAAAAACTTACCTCTTATTTTTGAGTTGTATGCCAGATGTGGTAAAAGGAATTAAAGGTCACGATATACGTTCATCAGACATAGAAGTTGATATGAATATAGCAGAAGCTCTAAGGAAAATTAAATGAAGACTATCAAAGAAGATGGCGGAATGGTAGGTGGTTCACCAGTTAATAATGCTGGTGATGGAAATATTGCTGGGTTGGGAGTAGGAAAACAGGGCGAACCTGGTGTTTCGAAGAAAAACAAAAAGAAGGTTATGCCTTTTAAAACCTTCACACGTAATCCTCCGAGTCTAGCATAATGTGGATCCTACAGTGGTTGCCTAACTGGTTATTCTATGCAACATTATTAATTGGTGTTGTTGGGTTAGTTGCAACCTACTTTATTAGATTCATCCCAATACCGTTCGTTTATATGTACAAGACGCCAATACAACTGGCGTCTATTGCTTTGATAGTCTTTGGTACGTTTATGACTGGCGCAATCTATGACAACGAAGCGTGGATTGCAAAAGTAAAAGCTTTAGAAGAAAAAGTTTCGAAAGCAGAACAAGAATCTAAAGTGGAAAACGTTAAGATAGTAACCAAGGTTGTTGAAAAGACCAAGGTTATTAAAGAAAAGGGTGATGACATTATTCAATATGTGGATAGAGAAGTAACAAAGTATGACAATCAATGTATAATTCCTAAAGAGTTTATCAAAGCTCTTAATGATGCTACGGAGATTAAAAAATGAAATTGATTCTTATTCTATCCGTAGCAGTATTGACTGGTTGTACGGCAGTTCCTGTTAAAAGAAACTTTCCTGAAGTGCCTGCTCAAATAATGGAAAAATGTCCTCAACTAGAAAAATTGAAAGATGATGCAAAACTGAGTGATGTGGCTAAAAATGTAACAAATAACTATACTACATATTATGAGTGTGCGGTTAAACATGATGCTTTTGTGGAATGGTATAATACTCAAAAACGAATTTTTGAAAGCGTCAAATAATGGAACTGACATTACAACAATTAAAACAGTTATTGCCAAAGAATCCATATGTGGAACATTGGCATAATGCACTGTCACAATTACTTCCAGACTACGAAATCAATACACCACAACGTATTGCAGCATTCGTAGCACAGTGTTCGCATGAATCAGGTGGTTTTATGATTCTAAAAGAGAATCTAAACTACAAATGGCAAACACTTAGAAAAATATTTCCAAAATATTTCCCAACAGATGCGATTGCACAACAGTATGCTTCTCTACCAAATAAACAAGAAGCTATTGCAAATAAAGTATATGCAAATCGTATGGGAAATGGACCAGAAGAATCTGGTGATGGATACAGATACTGTGGTCGTGGCCTAATTCAACTTACTGGTCGTGACAACTATGCATGGTTTGCTGCCTCTCTTGGCATCACACCAGAAGAAGCAACCGAATATCTTGGCACATTTGAAGGTGCCGCTCAGTCTGCATGTTGGTTCTGGGAAACCAACAAATTGAATCAGTGGGCTGATAAGAATGATATCGTAACATTAACAAAGCGCATCAACGGCGGAACAATTGGTCTAGATGACCGTATCAAACATTATGAGCATGCCCTACACGTTTTAGGGGCATAAAATGAATGATAGAAAATTGTTTAAGTGGTTAGCTGCGCTAATCGTATTACCTCTTATTCTGGCGGTATTTGGCGGAGATAGATTCCGTTATCCATGCCAAGACCCTGCAAACTGGGATAAGAATTTTTGTCAAAAACCTCTCTGTGATGTGACACGTACATGTCCCGAACATGTATTCAAGGGTGGCAGAGACCCTAGATTAGGAATGCCAAATGATACAAACACTACGCAATCTGTACCACAAAATAGTACACCACAAGGAGTTAGCTGTGGAAAATAAACCAGAATTTTTATACACCGAAGACCAGCTAATGGCTCGTCTGAAGTTTTTCATTGGCATTTGCCTTGCATTAACTTTGACTGGCATCGTATTTGTTGTTCTATATTCTATCATATTTGTGACACAACCTCTGAATGCTATGTCACCAATCGACCAAAAATTCTTTGAGTTGATTATTCCTATTGCTACATTCTTAACTGGTACTCTATCTGGCATCATGTTGGCCGGAGGAGATAAAGAAGCGCAGAAAAAAGCACTTGAGGCTGCAAATAAAGGTTGGGACAAACCAGTTTCAACACCAATGACTACAACCACCACAATGACCCGTAGTACAACCGGTATGATGCCTTCTTCACAACCATTTGGTATGTCTCAGTCTTCTTTTGAGACAACATCTGGTTTCAATGGAACATCAGCATCAGACTTTTCAAGTATGGGTGCACCAGTTGTAGGTTTTGGCGGTAAATTGGCACCTCCACAGGCACCACAACCTGAGATTTAATATGGAATTTTTAAAGAGTATGTTGAGTGATGGAGAGAATGGTAGTTGGTCCAGTAAAAGGGTCATTACCTTTCTCGCATTTATATTTTGTAGTGTCGCTTTCTTTGCAAGTATCTTTTTTGAAAAGAAAGTTGATACTGCTATGTTTGAAGGAATGATGTATGTTGTATTGACCGGTCTTGGCGTAACAGTAACTGAAAAATTTGCTACAAAATTTGGTCAACCAACGCAAATTCATTTTCACGAACCAATAAATAATAAACGCACATATGGTACGCCGTTACCAAAAATAGAGGAAAAAGAAATATGAAAAAATTACTTACTACACTAATTATTGCATTAACATTAGGCGTATCATATGCTGCCGAGACACAAAAAGTTTGTATCGACAAGGTGACTAAAGATGGGAAGCCAGTTCTTGGTAAAGACGGCAAGCAGGCACAAGACTGCAAGGAAATGAAAGTACATAAAAAATTAGAAGGCACCAAAGTTCCTGAGAAAAAATAAATGGCCGAATCCCAAGAACTAATACAATTAAAAGTTGATGTTGGTGTGTTGAAGACTCAAGTTTCCACAATAACTACCCTCTGCGACAAGATGGATAAAGTTATTGAGAAACTTGCGGATAACCATGAAAAAATAGTTGAGCAAATATACAACGATATGCGAAAAAGAGAAGACGAAAAAGATGCCGATGTGAAAGAACTTCACTCCAGAATTACCACTATAAGTAGGGAGCTTTCTGATAAGGTTGAACTTACGGAACGCAGAATTATGGATGAAATAAAATGCCTTCGTGCCGATATTGAAGCTCACAATAAAAAAGAAGATAGTGAATTGAAGAAGATTTTAGAATGGAAATGGATGGCTGCTGGCGGTATAGTTGTAGTTGCCTGGTTGTTGTCGAATATTAATTTAAGCGTGCTCGGCAAACTTTTTGGTTAATGTTTGACAACCTTACGTGGTTGTGTTATATTATGTGTCTATGTCTCTTTCTACTGATATCAAATATGTTCGCCTAATTTCTTCTCGTTTGCGTAACTTCAAACAGAAGAAAGAAGGCCTATTCAACTTTTCCTGCCCGATTTGTGGTGATTCGAAAAAGAATCTCACAAAGGCTCGTGGGTATGCCTTCTCAAAAGGCAATGATATGTTCTATCGTTGCCATAACTGCGGTGTAAGCACGAATGTTGCCAATCTTATCAAACACGTTGACCCTGCCCTACACAGAGAATATGTGCTTGAAAGATACACATCTGGTAAATCCAATAACGCCCATACAGCCAACGCTGTATTACAAATCACCGCACCAAAATTCGGTGAAGTCAAAAAGCAGAAAGTGTTCGACCATGCAGAATGGGTCAACATGCTGCCATCTGGACATTTTTGTTTAGAGTATGTGAAGAATCGAAAGATTCCTGCCGAACACTACGACAAATTACTGTTCACATCCCATTACAAACAATTTATCGATGCGCTGGTACCTGACCACGGTAAACAGTTGGTTGATGATGCACGTTTGATTATTCCTTTCTATGACCAATACAACCAGTTGGTTGCGATTTCTGGCCGGGCTCTTGAATCTGGTGATAAACTTCTTCGATATGTGACTGTTAGAACCAATGATTCTCAGAACAAACTTGTATATGGGTTAGAAAGGGTCAACAAAACGGAAAAGGTCATTCTGGTTGAAGGACCAATCGATAGTTTGTTTCTAAATAATTGTCTGGCCTCTGGTGACGCTAATCTTGCACTGACTGCCAAAGAAATTTCTGCCAAAGAAATTATTTTGGTATTTGACAATGAACCTAGAAATAAAGAAATTGTCAAGATGATGCAAGATGCAATCAGGTTAGAACATAATATTGTTATTTGGCCTGCTGACACACAAGGCAAAGACATAAATGAAATGATTTTGTCGGGTAACTCACCTGATGAAATCGAAAAGATTATAAGTAGTAACACATTCAAAGGCCTTAGGGCTCAGATGAATTTTAATATGTGGAAGAAAGTATAGTATGAAGATTGAATTGATTAGTTATTCTGAACCTGCCGGTTCGATGCCATCCAACATCGAAAACGTACAGGACCTAATTGCTTATTGTGCTCGGGTTTCTAATCCAAGCAACCAAGGCAACACCGAAACAAGTGAGAAATTGATTCGTTATCTAATTAAGAACCAACATTGGTCACCACTAGAAATGGTGAGCATGTGTTTGGAAATTGAAACAACCAGAGATATTGCGAGACAAATTTTGAGACACCGTTCATTTTCATTCCAAGAGTTTAGTCAGCGTTATGCTGATCCAACCAAAGAACTGAATTTCGAAATCCGTGAAGCTCGTCTGCAAGATAACAAGAATCGCCAAAATTCCTTTGAATTGGATCTAACCGATCCTGCCAACCGTGAACTGAATGACGTTTGGATTGAGAAGCAACAAAGTATTATTGCTCTCGTTAAAGAAACTTACACTTGGGCCGTAACCAATGGTATCGCTAAAGAACAGGCTCGTGCTGTTCTACCAGAAGGCAATACGGTTTCACGTATGTACATGAATGGTACACTACGTTCCTGGATTCATTATATTCAACTCCGTTCGGCAAACGGCACACAAAAAGAACACAGAGATATTGCACTTAAATGTGCCGAAGTCATCGCCAAGGTTTTCCCTATGGCGGGTGAATTCATTACACAATAATAATTATAATTGGAGTTTTAGATGGAAAATATCATAAATGATATTATGGTCAACCATTCTCGGGACGCCCTGTTCGATGAACTAGGCATTAAGCGTCTAAAAGAATCGTATATGCGTGAAGAAGAACAATCACCACAAGAAAGATTCGCATATGTTTCGAAAGCTTTTGGAAGCAACAAAGAACATGCTCAAAGACTTTATGAGTACAGTAGTAAGCATTGGCTTTCTTATTCTACTCCAATCTTGTCTTTTGGTCGTAGTAAGCGTGGGTTACCTATTAGTTGTTTTTTACCTTACCTTGATGACTCTGCTGAAGGTTTGGTTAACACTTTATCAGAAGTTAACTGGCTGTCGATGCTAGGCGGAGGAGTAGGAATTGGACTGGGTATTCGTTCTGCTGATGACAAGTCTGTTGGTATTATGCCTCACCTTCGCACTTATGATGCGTCAAGCCTCGCATATCGCCAAGGTCGTACTCGCCGTGGTTCTTATGCCGCTTATCTTGATATTAGTCACCCAGATATTCTTATTTTTCTCGAAATGAGAAAACCAACTGGCGACCAGAATATGCGTTGTCAGAACCTACACCACGGTATTAACATTACAGATGATTTCATGCACATCATTGAAAAGTGCATGTTGGATCCAAATGCAGACGATTCTTTTGAACTAAAAGATCCACATTCTGGTGAGGTTAGAGAAGTAGTATCTGCAAAAGAAATGTGGCAGAGAATTCTTGAAATTCGTATGCAAACTGGTGAACCATATCTACACTTTATTGACACCAGTAATAGAATGATGCCAGAGTTTCAAAAGAAACTTGGTCTAAGCATCAAACAATCAAACCTGTGTAGTGAAATTATTCTACCTACAGACAAAGACCGTACAGCAGTTTGTTGTTTATCTTCATTGAACTTGGAGTATTATGATGAATGGAAAGATGATAAACTATTTCTCAGAGATGTTGCAGAAATGTTGGACAATGTTCTCCAGCATTTTATCGATAATGCTCCTGATGCCATTGCTCGTGCTAAATATTCTGCTATGCGTGAGCGTAGTATTGGTGTCGGTTCCCTTGGGTTTCATGCTTACCTTCAGCGCAAGAGTGTTGCATTTGAATCGGCCATTGCAAAGTCAATAAACATTCAGATTTTTAAAAACGTTAGGGAGAAACTAGATGAAGCAAATCTACAATTGGGACTGGAACGAGGCGAAGCGCCTGACGCTCAGGGTACTGGCCGTAGGTTTAGTCATCTTATGGCTATTGCTCCCAATGCTTCTTCTTCCATTCTCATGGGCAATACTTCTCCTTCTGTTGAACCTTATCGTGCCAACGCTTATCGCCAAGACACTCTATCGGGTTCTTTCTTAAACAAGAATAAGTATTTGGACAAGATTATTAAGGACAAATGTGATGCAGACAGCAAACTCGACTACCAAGAAATTTGGTCCAGTATCATTGCAAATGATGGTTCGTGCCAACACTTGGAATTCTTGGATGAATGGACAAAAGATGTATTCAAAACAAGTATGGAAATTGACCAACGCTGGGTCATCGAACATGCTGCTGACAGACAACAATACATTGACCAAGCACAATCAATCAACCTCTTTTTCAGGCCTGATTCAAATGTCTCCTACTTACATGCCTGTCATTTTTTGGCATGGAAAAAAGGTCTAAAGACACTGTACTACTGCCGTTCTGAAAAATTGGCTAAGGCAGATAAGGTATCTAAGAAGATTGAAAGACAAATCATCCAAGAATTAGATATGTCACAGATTGTACAAGGCAACGAATGCTTGGCATGTGAGGGATAATATGGACGCTTACGACTTATCAGATAAAATAAAAAAGTATTGGTGTGCTCTCTATCCTAAAGATAGTGGAGAATTGACTAAGACAAAAAAGAAAGTCAAAGTTGTAATTAACACAGAATATGGTTATCGTGAAGTTGTAGGTGTTCAAATAGTAGACGACAAAATTGAATTGAAATTGGATCAAGAATGAAAAAAGTATTAAGATTTACCGCATCATGGTGCCAACCATGTAAAATGTTGGCGAAAAACTTGGAGTCTGTTAACACAAAAACTCCTATTGAAGTGGTCGATATCGACCAACAACAAGATTTGGCTAGAGAGTATGGTATTCGTGGTGTGCCAACTTTGGTTATGCTTGAAGATGGAAAAGAAACCAAAAGACAAGTAGGAGTGCAATCACTAAAAGATTTGGAAAATTGGTTGAATAATTAAAATGATTGATATTCTTAAACAGTATCAGAATTCAAACAATATTCAGATATTTGAGAATTTTTTCAGTGAAGTAGATTTTTTATTGGATGGTCCAAACAAACCGTTTACATATGGTTGGAAAGCTAGTAAACAATCATACGACCAGGGTCATTGGAACAATTTGGTTGCAGGTGACAAATATGAATCAGAAGACCCATTGTATGATGTTTCAGATAGAGAAGAATTTTATCTGAAGAAACCTTGGGAAACCATTATAACAAAACTGGGACATAGAAGACTAAGACGAGCATACTATAATGGATATACGTATGGTACGGATGGTTACTTTCACCAAGATAGTACACGACTGGATTATACCAAATATAGAAAAAATTCTATTGCAATTCAAGAAACTGTTTTGTGTTATTGTAATGAAATGTGGAAACCGGACTGGGCAGGAGAAACAACCTTTATGTCCACAAAAAACGACAACAATCTCCTCTGTTCGGTTCTACCAAAAATAAATCGTGTGGTATATTTCAACGGAGAAATTAATCATTGCGCTAGACCAGTTTCTAGGTCATTTTCGGGTTTGAGAACAATCTTAGCCTTTAAGACCATAAGAGATTTTTATGATGAAAGAAACGCTATTGATTTCATTAGAAACTTAACGAAAGATATACCGCATAGTGGAAGAACTTTTTTTGACCATCTTTTTAAATGTATGATGATGTTAAAAGAAAGTGGTTTTCCACAAGAAGTCTATTTAGCTGCACTTTATCATTCTGTTTATGATACTGAATTTTTTAAAGCAGATTTAAATATACCAAGAGAGACAATTAAGGAAATTATAGGTCCAGACAGTGAGAGATTATCTCATATGTTTTGTACTTTGAGACCTAGATTAGAAACTATACTAAATGGAAATTTATCTGTCACTGACCGATACCATTTAGCTTTGATTGAATATGTTAATCTGGTTGAACAAGGAGTTAAGGCCGACCCTCGTTTAAACAGATTATTAGATATTATCAAACAACAAGAAACATTAACGAAATTAATACAGGTGGACTGGTAAAATGATTAAAAAAGTAAAGCACAATCTACAAGAAGAAAGAAACAGTTTTAAACCATTCAACTATCCTTGGGCCTATGAGGCCTGGTTGAAGCATGAACAGATTCATTGGTTGCATACAGAAGTGCCGATGTTGGAAGATGTTAAAGACTGGAAGAATCGCCTTACAGACAGTGAAAAACAATTTTTAACTCACATCTTCCGTTTCTTTACACAAGGCGATATTGACGTTGCCGGTGGTTATGTGAAGAACTATCTTCCATATTTTCCTCAACCAGAAGTTCGAATGATGTTGTTGGGTTTTGCTGCTCGTGAAGCACTACACATTGCTGCTTATTCACACCTGATTGAAACCTTGGGTCTGCCAGACACCATGTATAATCAGTTCCTTGAATATGAGGCGATGCGAGCAAAACACGATTACGTTACTGAAATTGCCTCTAACAATTCAACAAAAGAAAATACAGCCGCACATATCGCTACTTTCTCAGCTTTCACCGAAGGTATGCAGTTGTTCAGCTCTTTCATTATGTTGTTGAATTTCCCACGAAATGGTCTAATGAAAGGCATGGGCCAAATCGTTACTTGGTCTATCGTTGATGAAACGATGCACACCGAGTCTATGATTAAATTGTTCCGCACGTATATTGAAGAAAACAAAGAAATCTGGAATGATGACCTAAAAGGTAAACTATATACAATTGCTGAGAAGATGGTCATGCTCGAAGATAAATTCATCGACCTAGCTTTTGAAATGGGTGAAATGCAACGTTTGACTAAAGAAGAAGTTAAACAGTACATTCGTTACATTGCTGACCGCCGATTGATTAGTCTTGGTCTAAAGGGCATCTTCAAAGTTAAGAAAAATCCGCTGCCTTGGGTTGAAGAAATGGTCAACTCGCCAGTACATGGTAATTTCTTTGAGAATCGTGTAACCGATTATGCTAAAGGTGCTTTGTCAGGTTCTTGGGAAGAAGTGTGGGGTAAGGCAGCCTAACACAAAGGCTTTTATGAAGAAACTGATAATTGCAGCACTGATGCTGCCTGTGCTTGCATTTGCACAACAACAAAAACAAGGAGTGGTGTATGACGCACAAATCGTCCGTGTTAACGATGGCGATACTGTAGTCATTGCCGCTCCCTTTTTACCTGCACCACTTAAACCTGAACTTGCCGTCCGAATCTTTGGAGTCGATACACCAGAGAAGGGTTTTAGAGCAAAATGCCCTCAAGAGGACGCAAGAGGCCAAGCCGCTACTAAGTTCACAAAGGATGCAGTTACGGCTAGCCAAAAGCGCCAGGTCGTACTCTACGACTGGGACAAATTCGGTGGTCGTGTCCTTGGTGATATTGTTTTAAACGGCCAGAGCCTACGTGCAATGTTGATTCAAAACGGATTCGCTCGTGAATACTACGGCGAAGCCAAGCAATCATGGTGTAACTGATGGCGACACTACAACACTATTGCGAAAATTGTGATTCTGAATTCTCTATCAAGTATGACATAGAACGTTGTGCTGATGATCCTCATTTCTGTCCATTCTGTAGTGAATATATACTAGAGAATGAAACAGAAGATGAGGATGATTGAGTGTGGTTCTATAAAGAAAAAGAGTTTACAGAAGATGATATTGGTGATGCCTATGGATATGTCTATCTAATCACCAATATCACAAACAATCGAAAGTACATTGGTAAAAAGTTTTTTACTAAGGCAGGTTACAAAACCGTCAAAGGTAAAAGAAAGAAAATCCGCAAGGCATCGGATTGGCTTGAGTATTACGGTTCGAATGAAGAACTAAAAAACGAGGTGAAATCTTTTGGTGTTAATAACTTTCGCCGAGAGATTTTGCATTTGTGTGCCAGTAAGTCAGAATGCTCATACCGAGAAACGTATGAGATATTTACCCGTGGTGCTTTACTTACCGAAGACTATTACAATTCTTGGGTTACCTGCAAGATTCACAAGGCACACGTATTGCACAAGGTGAAATAGATAGGCAATACTAGTAAATCCTTGTTGCACTGCAACATAAAATGACTATATAGAGGAGTGGTGCTCAGATGAGGCCACAATTTTTAAATCGTCTAAAGGAGATTACTATGTCTAAAATCACGACTCTATGGTACACCAATCTTTTTGTTGATACCGTTCAAAACGCTAAGAACCAATTCCTGGACACTTTCGTTCCAGATGAAAAGGTAAAAGCACCCCTAAAAGAATTCGTTGAAGCTCAACGTGTTTTCACTAAACAAATCAATCGCAGCGCCGAAGAAATTCTGAATTATTCCATCGTTGCGTCTAAAGAAGCATTCGATAAAGTTTCTAAAACTGTAAAAGGTGCTTAATGCTCATGTTGATTGAGTGCATTTGTGAAGCACTGAAACAATATCGCAAGCAACCAGACTGGTTCTAAAATTTCTCAAAGCATACATAATAGTATGCAGAACAAAACAGAGAAAAAATTTTTCAACATAGAAAAAGATACAAAGTCTTGGTATCCTGTGAATAGGAATGGGTGGTGGATTAAATTCTCCACCTATTCCGACACAAACATTCTCTTACTCTTTACTTCCGAATATACTGGTCAAACCATTCTCCGTTATTTCACGGACGAAAACGAAGCAGTGCAATATATTAATTTTATTGTAAACTGTGACCCACAGGAAGAATTCCCCAACAAATATTTGCCTGAATAAGTATTGACAACAAGCCACTTTTTGTTATAATGGACATATATGATAGTGCGTGGCAAAGTTACTAAGCAGGAACTAAAGGCAATAGATTATTTTGCCGATGCCCTCCTATCGCCCCAACTAAAACAACATATTATAATCAATATATCTTTTCGTAAGACAGATAACCATTGGGGTCTTACCATCATAGAAGATTATAATTCAAAGGGCAAACCAAGAGAATTCATTTTAGAGATTAAAAAAGACCTCAAAAAACACGAACGGTTAATGACTATTGCTCACGAAATGGTACATGTTAAACAATATGCAAACATGGAACTTAATGAGCAAATGAACATGTGGCAAGGTAACTATATAAATTCAGATATAGTGCCTTATATGCAACAACCTTGGGAGATTGAGGCCTATAATATTGGTGACAATCTTTATGAGGAGTTTATGAGTGAATTTAATTTGGAAAGAACTTGAATATAGTACATGGGTTCTTTATGAACAAGAATCTGGTAAGATATTCGGCAAAATCGTTGGTAATAACAGACCAGATTCAACATATGTGGCTATGGTGAATGGTGCCATCTTAGGTGAATATCTAACCCTAGAACATGCAATGCGAGCGGCCGAAAACCCTCCTGTACCTAGGACATTAGATTCATATGAAGACGTAAAGCCATGATGTATGAATTCGAACTTGTAAAGTATCGTGATGCGGGGATGAACACATACACCTATTTTTGGGTAAACAAAAATCGTAATGTTGTTAGTCCTTATTTTGACAGTGAAATGGAAGCCAATGAATGGCTTGAAAGAGAATTTAAATGACTAAGATGATTTTGGTATTTGCTATACTATTTGTTATTCTACATTTTGGTATACAAGTGTTTCGTGAGTTTACCTATAAAGAAAAATGGGCAACTGTAAAGACTGCCGGGTACTCACTTATGATTGCCGCACTGACCACTATTTTCCTAGTAGGATTTGTTATTGTCTTCTAACTGAAAGGTCTTTTTGAAATGAAATTTGTGAAATTCTCTCTGATTGCTGGTGCCGTTCTGCTTGCTACTGGTTGCACCCGCATTGAAACTGGTGAAGTCGGTGTTCGTGTCGGTTTCGACAAACAGGTTCAACAAGGTGAGTTGCTGCCTGGTAGTTTTAACCAGGTTCTGATTGGTGATGTGATTACTTTCCCTATCAAGGATGTTAACGTTAAACTGGACGACCTGACTCCTATCGCCAAGGACAACAGCACAATGAAAGATTTTGATGCTGTTGTCATCTACAATATCAACCAGTCCCAAGTTGCTGAGTTGTACTCTACCAAGTCCCGTGCTTTCCATGCTGAGCACAAAGGCGACATTTATCTAATGTATAATTACGTTGTTCAAACTGCACGTAATGCCATCTACAAGGCCGCTCGTCAGTATGAGGCTCTTGACATGGCAGACAATCGCCAAGCTCTTGAGCAATATGTGAAAGAACAAATCCAAAAATCTCTCGTTGAAGAAAAACTGGATGGTTCTATCAGTATCTCTCAGGTTCTGATTCGTAACGTGGTGCCTGCTGATTCTGTTGTTGAATCCGCAAACGCTCTTGTTCGAGCAAAGAACGAATTCAAACAAAAAGAGGTTGAAGTAAAGACCGCTGAAGCAGAAGCACGCCGTATGCAGGCTCTTGCTAATCAGGGTTCACAGTCTATCGCTTATATGCAAGCGCAGGCTATGATGAATATCTCTGAAGGTATCAAAAACGGTAAAGTACACACGATTGTTGTGCCTCAAGATTTTAAAGGTATGGTCAACGTAGGGAAATAACCATGTTCTCCGAACTTGAGAAAAAGATAATTTTCAAGGTCAAGCAGCAAATCTCTGATAGGTTTGCTGCTTTTAAAACAAAACCGTATTATAAACCTGAGTTACCCTGGAACAAAGTTTATCTATCTGGTGGTGCGATTGCATCGTTGCTTCAACTAGAAACACCCAAAGATTGGGATTTCTATTTTGATGATATCGATACAATGTTCCTGTTTGAAAAACACCTAAGGCAATGTGAGTTGTTTATTGCTGATGTGAATGACAAGTATGGTAATTATGGTGTAAACGGTAAAATGATTACTGCTAACGCTATCACAATGGATGACGGCAATTCATTTATCACAAAGGTAAGTGGAACACCAAGTCAAGTCAAAGCCTCTTTTGATTATGTACACTGTACGCCTCATTTTATTGATGGCAAGTTGTATATCTCAGAAAAACAGTTTGATGCGATTGTAAACAAAAAATTGATTGTGAACAATTCTCATGCGGTAAAAGAATACAGACACCAGAAATTTTTGAGCAGAGGATATACAGATGCAACAATTAGAGATAAAGTTCTTCTGGCCGCTTACCGAACAAGTACCACTTGACCTAGATTATAGTCCATGTGAGAATTATTGGAAAAACATTAGTGTTTCAAACAACATTAATAGCCAAACATTAACACTCGGTACTGGTTGGGGAAATATAGCAACTGTAAGTAATATTGAACCAAATAGTTTCCATATCCGTAATGAACCAGATTCTGTTGGTTATTGGGAAATTTCAGAAGGTATGAGGGTTTATCGAAAAGACAAACCAAAGTATTACATTCGATACCTAACCAGAATGCTTTTAGGTTGGGCCTGGAAAGATACCAAATAACGCTTGACAAACCGTCCTAACTATGTTAGGATGGTTTTATTATTTGTAATGTGGATCAATATGAACTATAATGAATTTTTCAATGAACTTGCCGCTGATGCAGGTCGTAACTACAAAATTGACCTGTTGATGGCAAATGCAGCCGATGAAACTCTGAAAGAAATTATTCGTCTTGCGCTTGACCCATTCACACAATTCTATCAACGAAAAATCCCCGCATATGAACCGAATACCACGGCTCATGCTGCATCTCTAAAGTCCATGCTGCCATCTCTCGGCGACCTGTCAAATCGGGTTGTTACTGGTAATGCTGCGATTGACCGATTGACCATGATTCTACAAGCGGTTGATGCTGATGGTGCCAAGGTTATCGAACGAATCATTGCAAAAGACCTAAAATGTGGTGTCTCTATCGCAACAGCTAATGCTGTCTGGCCTAATCTAATTTTGGATTATCCATGTATGTTGTGCAGCCAGTATGAAGAAAAACTGGTCAACAAAATTAAATTCCCTGCCTATGTTCAAATGAAAATGGATGGTATGCGATTCAATGCTATCGTCCATAATGGTGCAGTCGAATTCCGTTCACGCAATGGTAAAGAACTAAACCTACTTGGTAACCTAGAGAAAGAATTCTTGGCATTGGCCAATGGTGTTGATTGTGTTTTTGATGGTGAACTGATGGTTATGTTTGACGGTGACATGCAATTCGCTGACCGTCAGACTGGTAACGGCATTCTGAATAAGGCCAACAAAGGTACTATCAGTGAAAAAGAAGCAAAGATGGTTCATGCATCTTTGTGGGACGTTATTCCTTATAATGATTTTGTTAAAGGTGTTTGTAATGTATCGTATGGTCAACGTTGGGAAACCGTCAAACAATTGGTTGAATCCCAGTCCAGTAAAGGCAAAAGAATCTGGCCAGTCTACACAACCGAAGTCGATTCTATCGATGCAGCCAATGAGGAATTCCAACGCCTATTGGCCGATGGGTATGAAGGTATCATCCTTAAAGACCGTGCCGGTAAATGGGAAAACAAACGCACAAAGAGCCAAATAAAATTTAAAGGTGAACTTGAATGTGACCTGAAGATTGTTGGTATTCAAGCAGGTACTGGTAAATATGAAGGCATGCTTGGTGCCATTCTATGTGAATCATCCGATGGTGTGGTTAAAGTGTCTGTTGGTTCTGGCTTCAACGATGCACACCGCAAAACGCTAGGTGATGAAATTATTGGTAAAATCGTGGCGGTTAAATATAATGCACGTATCACAAATAAAGAAGGTGAACAATCATTGTTCCTTCCTATTTTTGTGGAAATTCGGGATGACAAAGACGTAGCAGATTCCGATAAAGATATTAAGTAAGGCAACAATGAATATAGCATCAATGAAACAATACATGAGGCATAAAGACGGCACCTATGTTGCCTTTGATATGCGCCAACAGAGCAAAGAAATGCTCGACCACTTTGTGGAAATGAACCTTGGTTTGGACGAACGCATCGATCCAAAAACCTATCACACCACAATCATTTACTCTAGGTCTCCTGTACCTGAGGCAGAACAATTCAACGGAATGGAAATTGAAACGATGGCCTCTGTGACTGGCTATGAAGTATTTCCAACCAAAACTGGCGAAAAGTGCCTTGTTATGCGTTTGAGTTTTCCATTGGCGGAGAAACTAAACAGTATTCTAACTAGATTCGGTGCTACCTCCGATTATTCAGAATACAAGGCACATGTGACAATCTCTTATGGTTACACTGGTCCTGAAGATACCAGTAATCTACCATTGCCACAATTTGATTTGTGGTTTGATAAAATTGATGTTGCACCGCTAGATGTGGAATTTGTACCCGGAAATAAAGAGGACTGATTATGGTAACTGTTGTAAAATCAGAATGGCACCAAGTAGAGAAGCGATATGCTTTAGAATTTGATGAAGACATTCTAAGTGAAATTTATCCTGACCTAGGCGAAGGCGAGATTGCTCAACTGTTGAAAGACATTGAGGAAGGCCTGACTGATATCGAAGACGTTATCAATGACGCATGGGATGAAGGCGTTGACCTTGATTGGGATTGGTTAGATGAAGACGATTGGTGGACTGACCGCAAAGGTGGTTACGAAGTCACATATAAAGTAGAGGATTAATCATGGCAACTTGGTCTGTAAAACCCGTATGGAAAAAATCCATTATTGAACGTAACTATGTTGTAAAAGGTGATGATACAGTCATTATCGAAACCGGTTGGCGATGGGGTGAATTTCATGTATACACCGAAGATGATAATCCGCCAAACCTAGAACCAGGCGTTGACATTTACTCTTGTGGCTATGAAGCAGAATTGGTCGAGACTAACGATGGTTGTTGGGAAGAACATGATATGGATGATTGTTCACCTGAAACACAAGAATGGTTGGAAGAATTCTTTGAAGAAGGCAATTCATGGCTTGACCTTGAAGAACATGGTTGGTATAATGATGAATGTGAAATGATTATCGACTGTGAAATGGAAATCACAAGGATTGACTAATGTGTTGGTGTCATAGATGTAATCAAAACAAAAAGGTCAACGGAATTCCATTCTCTATGACCAGAATGATTTTGTGTCCTGACTGTGGCAGCAAACGTTGTCCAAAGGCCACTGACCATCGTTTGGCGTGTACTGATTCAAATGAACCGGGCCAACAAGGTTCAATCTATGGCACTTTAAATCCAGATTATTATGAAGATGATCCATGGAATTCATGGAGACCGTCTAGAGATATTGTATGAAATTTTGGACAATTGTAGAACCTGGAGATAATGATACTCCAATATACACTACTCTATCAGAAGATGAAATTCTGATGGAGTATTTTGACTATTGGAGTGGCAGAATGAAAAGTGTTGGCAAGCACGATGAAATCAATCCTGAAAATTGTGTCTACGATTGGTGCGTAGTACACTGGGCCTGGGAAACCAATGCACAAGGTGAGGTGATTGAGAAAAATATAGTGAGAGGTTACAATTGAATAATTTTATTAAACAATTAATGGAATACACCTTTTGGGGATTTTTGGTGTTTATCTGGTTCAGTCCTGGTTTAGATATCATTTTCGATTCAAAAGAAAACAAAACATCGGTGTCTATCGAAAAGAAAGAGACACCAGTAAAGAAAAAAGACGATAACGAAATTAAAAGCGATTGGTAAATTATGTTTATATTTGATGTGGAGACCTTGGGTAAGGAATCCAATTCTGTGATGTTAAGTATGGCCTGTATCTATTTTGATCCAGACCAAAAACCAGACCATGTGTGGTTGCGTGAAAATGCATTCTTTGCTAAGTTTGATGTTGAAGACCAGATTAAACGGTTGCACCGTAAAGTAGGCAAGACTACCATGCAATGGTGGGCCAAACAATGTGAAAATGTCCGAACTGTATCATTTAAACCAAACAAGGCCGTTGACGTAAAGTTTGAAGATGGCTATAATGCCATGCGTGAATGGGCCAAGTCTAAGAATGATGATAAGTGCTGGGTATGGGCCCGTGGTAATCTTGACCAACTTATTCTGGACTCATTCGAAGAGCAACTAGAGATTGAACCCATTTTCCCTTTTAGTCGTTGGCGTGATGTACGTACCGCCGTTGATATTCTGTATCATACCGACAAGGGTTATACTAAAGTGAATTATCCGGGCTTTGACCCGGCTATACATATTACTAAGCACAATCCAATTGATGACTGTGTATATGATGCTATGCAACTATTATATGGTTCTGAGGAATGATTTGCAATTATCAAAATGATATCTCATCATATTCCTTATGGCACCTTCTTTGTTACAATGCGGACAAATAACTTGTTTTTGTGGAGGTTTGCGAATGCCTTTTCTGTTTTCAGACATTTGTTTTTTAGCTTCGTCTGACCAACGTCTATTTTTAGCAGATTGACTCAATTTATTCTTATGTTCTTCAGAAAATTCTGGTCTTTTTTTACCTAAATTGGCTAATCTTCTTTTTAACTTAGTTTCCTCAGATTGTTTGTGTCCAATTAAGCCGTGGTGACCTAAACAAAAGAAATTTTTTGCGCCGTTATGTTGATTTAACCATAAATTGGACTGAGCTGCTTTAACCTTACATAAAAACCTTGTTTCCCACTCTCTGGCAGATTCTCTTGTAGTAAATGTTTTTCTTATTTCAAATTCAAAGGATTCTTTACCGTGTTGTTCAATAAGGGTTTTTATTTTTTTCGATGAGGTAAAATAGGAAGTCCACAATTGTTCAGGATGGCATCCTTTGCCATATCTTGAACCATAATACAGTTGACCTGTTGGTTTAAACCTTAATAGATAAGTAAAAGGAATAGTTTTCATATGTATATTTATAATTTTATGATGTTGATGTATGGTGAAGGAGAAGATAATGAGTAATTTTCACAAACATGCCTTGATTGAATTTAAGGCCGCAGGTTGGTTGAATGATGACGGTACATTTAAAGATGAAATGCAAGGCATGATTTGTAACCATGTAATGAAACTATTGGATGTATTTGCTGATGAAGGCCATTCTGGTTCATCAGCACCATATGCTATCAATATGTTTGAAAAGTTGGCCAAGTTTGAGCCTCTGGTACCCATTACTGGCGAAGACTGGGAATGGGTTGATGTTGCTGAACAAAGTGGTCGTACACTATGGCAAAACAAACGATGTGGTCATGTATTCAAAGATGAGGATGGTGCATATGATATCGATGGTATCGTATTTTGGGACTGGTCCGTATATGAAGGCGAACCATTCAAGTCCTATTACACCAGCCGTGACAGCCGTGTGCCTGTGACATTCCCCTATACACCTGAACGAAAGTACCAATACCGCCATCCCGGTAACGATGGTGTGCCACAAACGGAGGAAGGCATTCTGTGAGATGGGAACGCAAAATCGATAAACAACCTGAGGGTGGCGACCGGCGCACTCGCAGGGTTTTTGCATGGAAGAAAACGCCGGTTAAAAAGTATATTGTTTGGTTAGAATTTTACTTAGTTACGGAGGTATTTTTTCAACCAGCAGGTGGTAATCCTGGCTGGTGGTCAGAAGTTGACCGAGATGTATTAGACTATTATTGTTAATAAAGGATCAGAATATGAGCAAAGAAGAAGATAAAATTGTACACTCTCGCCGTATTCATAAGAAAGAAACTGCGGTTAAAAGACAGGTCAAGATTGCAAAACAACATGGATTGACCATGCATGATGAAGTAATTAAACAACCGCACCGATTAGCAAAACACCACGCAATGGACTGTGGTCAACCAGAATGTATTATGTGTGGCAATCCTCGAAAAACCATGAAAGAACGCACCTATCAGGAGAAGAAACAAATGCAACCAAAAGTAAATAATGATATGGGTGAATGATGGATATTAACTATGTTATTGGAAGATACTGGGACGACACCAACCATATCTGTGCATATATGATACACTCCGCTGAGGTGATGAGCGGGACAATAGAAGAAGCCAAACAAACATTAGAGTACGTTAAAAAGAACTCGCCAGAAAAAGACTGGCGAATATTTCAATTGATACAGGTGCTAACATGAGCAATAATTTTTGGGGACCACCAGATGATGACAGTGAACCATTGCCTGATTGGATGAATCCCGAAACATACCGAAATGGTGGGCAAATGAGGCCAAGAGGCAAGAGTTTGACCGATGCCATCATGGATGCCGCAAAGAAACCACCGGTTGATTTATCCTATCTGAATAAAGAACCGAAGACACCTTCTGGAGAATAACATGGTAACAAAGACCAAAAAGAAAACGACCAAGACTGTGGTTGTTGAAACACCGACAAAGACCTATCCGCACGTAACCGTTGGATCACACCTGACCGTTACAGAGTATGAGGATGGTCGCACCACACTTGAATGGGACGATGATGCCTTGCTGCGTGATGTACAGGACGCAATTAAAGCACACGAAACAGCCGAGTTTGTCGGTCGTATGGCTCTAGGTAAAAAATGAAAACCATCGTAGCAGGCTCACGGACATATAACGATTATGACCTGGTCAAAAAGAAACTAAACGAGCACAGGAAAACCAATGAGTTGACCGAGATTGTATCTGGTGGTGCCAAAGGTGTGGACACTCTAGGCGAGCAGTATGCCGAAGAATACAATATCAACCTCAAGATATATCGTGCTGACTGGAAAACCCATGGTCGTGCCGCTGGGCCTCTACGTAACCGCAAAATGGCCGAATATGCCGATTGTCTAGTGGCCGTATGGGACGGACAATCTAAAGGCACCAAGAATATGATTGAAACTATGCATAAACTGAAGAAACCAGTTTATATTATTTGGGTCGGTGAACCGTTTGTCGCACAATGAATGCCCCATATACAATATTCGGCGAGACCAGATTATTGCCTGTAAAGATTTGGTTTTGTGATAAAATAGACCCATCGTTGACCGAATGGGATGAAACCTTATGGGTAGAACGTGGCGAAGACTGGTACGCACTATCTAGTTCCAATCTCAAAAACAAACGGGTACGTATTATCGAACGTGACATTTGGCTGAAAGGTGCATTATATAATGTCAGTAATTAAAACAGATTACAAATATTCCGTAGACGAATCGGACACCTATGATGGTGCATATTATCTTTATCTGTACGATTGGAAAAGAACAGATTTTGACTTGACCGATGAATGGGATTTGGAACGTTTAGCTCAAGAATGTGCAAGTGATTACCATTCTAACCATGATGGTTGGGAACATAGGTCATGGAATAATGGTTCAGAACCTAAAGAGTTTTGGATTTGGATTGATGAAAATACAAAGGTCAAGTTTGACGTTTATCTAGAATATGAACCACGATTTGATGCGAGAAAATCAGAATGAACCGAATTAGTATACACAAAAAAGACATTGAAAAGATTCAAACTATTATTGAGGAAAATGATGTCCATGCATTTAGTTTGATTACTGAAAATGAAGATTCTGGTATCGGATATTGTCTGTATATGCAATTCGATTATGAATTTCCAAATGGCCGTATAGGTACCGCACGTTTAACAATTACAGACGAAAATGATTGGTAAATATCTAGTTATTGCTGGTAATCATGGTGAGTTTAACACATTTATTCGGAGAAAATCCGAAGAACTATGGTCACCAGGTAGTAATATATCCTTTTCCAATTTTGTTTATGTTGCTGGGCCAGACCAATTAAGGGGTTATTCTAATCCTAGAGGGTTTTTCGTTGGTACATGGAAAGAAAGAAAAGATTTAGAAGATGTTTTTATGCTTTTATCAACCGCAATGACCGATTCAACAAAACGAGAAAAACTTAGGGATATTTACAGTAAATGGAAGGCATATCAAAAATGAATAAAGGTTTAACTCTTGACTGGGAAATCGCAGAGAAAATCGCTTTGGCTTCTATGAAAGACCAATTGGGTTATCTGAAGAAAGAATTGAAAGACCATAAAAAGAAAGGTGCTTATATGCATCCCGAAGATGTATATAATACGGAACATAAACTGATTCCTGCACTAAAAACTTTGATTGCATATTATGGTGGATAATGTTTAATATTGTAAGAAATCCGTCAGTTGATTATGAAAAGGTGCCAGAAGATTTATCTGGCCTTTTAATTCAATTGCTAAATTATGGCCATCCTAGAATATCCCATCATAGTGGCGGTTGGCATTGTAATGTTGAAATGAATACAAATACAACGGGTGCCGATTTTAAAATATCATCCGACTTTGATATTCCTACGCCATATCAGGCCGCAAAACAATGCCATGAGCGAATTATTAATACACTGAAAAACCTTACAAAATGAGCGAAGAAAAAGAATATGATGTGGTTTTGGATGTACTCCAGAAACATTATGATAAACTATGGGATATGTCCAAGAATAAAGAGGACTGGGGTATGATGGATTTTATACGCCTTGACCAAATGCAAGAATTAAAAGAGGCCATGGCATTATGGAAGAATCGACCGAAAGAGAATTGATTGGCTATATTGAACGTGAAGAAGGTTACTATAAACTATATTCACCGCCAAAGGGTTCTATTGTAACTCATGCATTTATTCTGTGCAAGTATTGTGGTGGCACCATTTACCATTGTATGGGCCCGAAATATGATGCCGTGTGCCTATCCTGTTATGAAAAAGAACCGGAGCTAAGATAATGAAACGATTTAAACTGAAGGGTGATATTATGTGGTGCCTTTTACCACGCAATGGTTGGATTCGGATTAAGGACATAATGATCCGGTGGAACACTACATGGACACCGACCCATACCTATTTTTCTATTATGGACATGAAAAAGGACGCCAAATGAAAGATATTGAAATTGAGCTGTATTGTGATGGTTGGAAGGTTAAGGTAGATAATAAGAATTTCCGCTGGGATCATAATGATGAGGATATGGGAACGGAATCAATTAAAAAACTGCTAGAGTATCTTGGCCATAAGGTCAGTATTGAGGAATGCTATTGAAAATGAACCAGAAAATCCGTGACCTATTTGAACAAGTTACTGTACCAAACTTTTTCGTGGGTGAGGTAGATTTATCCCGAAATAATCGAGGCGAGTATATTAATTCTACACTAGAGGATCATTGGCAGACCTTTCAGGAGGCTGCCGAGGCTGTTATCCGAGAATGTATTTCAATTGCAGACCAATGCCGTGAGGACGAATGGTTTGATGTATCTGGCGCTATTAAGGAGTATATGCTGAATGACTGAAAGAGAAGAAAAGACCGAATTGGTTTTAATGCGCCTTGACCGATTATATCGTGATTTACCCTTAGAATATGCCGGGTATGCCCTGTCCGCCATACAGGATATAGAGGCCATTCTATATGCTGCCGAATACCACCAAGATAAAGGTTATGAAATTGGCACTGAGGAAGAATATCAAGAGTTTGTAAAGAAAAGACATGGCCTTTGATAAAGAGCGAATATATGAACCGATGCATTGGCGCTGTATATCTAAGACAGTTGCCGATATTGCTCTGCCCATCTTTCCGCATATAAAGGGCAAGAAACTAAAGTCGGAGATTATGTCCAATCTATTTGAAACCCAGTCGGCCAAGTATTTTAATTCGATTGATATACCGACCGTTTCCGCTCAGAACGATAAAGAACCAGACCTATTATTTACTACCAATTATCCCGTAGAGATAAAGGTAACCGGCGTAGACCAACCAATAATCAAGTCTGCCAAATGGATGGGTGGTAAGTACAGTAAAAGAGAATCCGATTATATTTTCGTGCTCTGGAACTATCAAGAACCAATCAGTAATTACATTATAGACCAACCAGAAATCCTTTCAGTGGCCATTATCCAATGCCATTCCACTATGGATGATTGGAAGACCGTAGATAATAATAACGACAATTATTATGCAACCGTTATGACCCTTGATAGAATATTAGATAAACCACATAGAATATTAATGGGCTCAAAGGTAGGAAACAATATAACCCTTGAAAGTATATGAGCGACCGAACCAATAGGGATATAGGGAATAAAAGAAACCACCAGAAGAATAAAAGAGAATGCTCCTGTTGGTACTGTATATCCGGTAAAGAAAAGAAACGTATATTGAAGCAAAAAGAATATGATAACCAAACCAAAAAGATTTTACGCCTATTGCCATAAGGTATATTTCACCTACAAAACCAAGTATTCCGAATGGATTAATGAATATCATAAAGATTCCCTTAACCCATGGCATATGTGGGAAGAATGGGCCATATTCATTGGGTTTGATAATAGAATATTCTCTATAGAAAAAGATTATTATGATGGCCACACCGCAGAATCAATTACCATACTAGGGTTAATCGTAGGTAAACTATATTCCTATGATTCAGAACCAGTAAATGGATGGGTAAAAGAAGATAAAAACCCTGTGGATAACCTGTGAATATCTCTGTATAAGTATAGGTAGTAAATTGACTGGAGTGGCCGAATGCCTGGCGTATATAAGGAAAAGGAATGCCCCACTTGTAAAAAGACGCACAGAAAAAGGGGTTTATATTGTTGTGCGAGTTGTGCGGCAAGTAATAGAATATTAACTGATGACGTAAAAGAGAAAATCTCCGATGGTATGCGAGAGTATTATAACACGCCAGAAGGTATCGCACAAGCCGCCATTAATAATCGTAGGGTATTATCTGATAGAATCGGTGGCCCTGCGCCAGTTACTATAGATGAATTTACTGTGGATATACCGACAATATACGATATACCCGATGGTTATACTCCCGACTTCTAACACAAAAGCGCCGAAAAGTCAAGCGCAATCCTAGGTGGTTGTCCGCCACGTCCACCCCGCTCCGCTTCGAATCATGGAGCCATTATATCCGAAGCCTCCCTAATTGTCAAGAGCCACTGGTGTTGCGTAAATACAACACTATCCAGGCAGGCTCTTGACATTCTTGCCAAACCTCTATATAATGGTTCCTGTTTCGACAATAGAGGTTTTCCCAATGCGATACACTCTCATTACCGCCAATGGTAAAGTAATGCTTTTCTATGTCCTCGGTTGCGCCATGTTGTACCAAAGTATTAACGGTGGTGTCATTATTGACGAGGCAATACTGAATCCGAAGGCCCTTGACAAGACCGAGGCAATGGTATAGGATGGTTGGTGTCCCGGTTGATGATGAATTTATAGGAGCTAGCCAATGAGTTGGGTCAAAGATGGTGAGAGAATCGTTGCTGAGTACCTCGGTGTTACTGTTACGGGTGTGGTTGAGTCCTCCCGTGTTAAGTACGGTGGCAAGGTTCAATACACCGTGAATCTGGATGAGCCAGTGACTTTCCGTTGGCGTACCGAACCTACTACTAGGGTTCTAATTGATAATGATGAATTGATTACGGAGTAATACTATGGATATCGATGCTGTGAACTTTGAACTGGCTGAGTTGGCTGAGGCCGAACGTCTGGAGGCCATTGATGACCTCTATAATAAACTGGAAGATGAGTACCTTTGTCGTATGGTTGCTGACTATACCATGGATGACGTAGGCTGCGAATTCGACTGAGGCTCTTGACTTTTGCCGCATTGTGGTGTAAGCTAGCACCATGATGAAGAAGAAAGAAAAACGATTTTCAGAAGCCTGTGGTTACCTAGGGATGGTGCTCATCCACGGAGCCACTCTCCCTCCGACTTTGAAAGTAATACTTGGGTATGCAACTACTCTCCCTCCGATTGAAATGGTTCTACTGGTCTGGAGTGGTTTGTTTCTATTCCTTATCCGGGCTGTTGCCAATAGTGATAGGTTGTACATTTTAAGTAATGCTATTGGTTTCTTTTTCAATAGCATTCTGTTGGCTCTGATTGTGTTCGGACGGGCTTGACAATTGCTGGAATACCCGGTATAATCCAACCATGATGAAGAAAAAACGATCCGACCGCAATTATGTTCTGTACCGTCTGGAGATGGCCAACGAGAGCTACATTGGTCTGACCGTGGCAAATGGCCGTGCCTTCCTTCGCTCTGTCAAGGTACGGGTTCAGAAGCACCTGTCCCGAGCACGCCGTGAGGACAAAGACTGGTCGCTGTATACTTTCCTACGCAGCAATGAGGATGTACAGGTGACCTATGAGGTTCTGGAAGTGGTACGTGGCCGTAAGCCTGCCTATCAGCGTGAGCGTGAATTGATAAAGGAACTAGAGCCCACGCTGAATACTTTTTGATTACACTGGAGAATCCGAGTTGGCATTGCCAGACCGAAAGGCGTAAGGATTCTCCGTTTTTTTGCTAAAAAGCCCTTGACAATTCGCACCACTTGCCCTATAATCCAACCATGATGAAAAACGAAAGGAAGTATATGAAAGGCTCTATCCGTGTTATCGCTGGTCTCCTGGGCACCATGGGCGCCGTTGGAACGCTCGAGGTCGATCCTAATGCTTCCGTACTAATCCAGGTGGCCATTGCCCTTGCCTGTCTGGCCGTGATGGCCACCGGTGTCTCCGCAATGAACCAAAAAAGTGCTTGACTTTTCGGTGGTCCTGCCCTATACTCCATCCATACCGTTGATTGAAACCCTTTGAAAGGATACATTATGACTAACTTTGTTTTCGCTTGTGCTTCTGTGAATGGCCTGACTCTCGCTCAAAAGCGTGAAACCGTCAAGGCTCTGCGTGAATCGATTAAGGCTGAGGTTGCTGCTCGAAAGGCTGCCAAGGCTGAGGCAAAGACCGCCAAGGAAGCTGCCAAGGCAACCAAAGCCGCTGAACGTGAAGCTAAACGTGCTGCAAAGATTGCTAAAATCGAAGCTCGCCTTGCTGCTCTGAAGACCCCTAAGGTCGGTTCGAAAGCAGTGAAAGCCAATCGCAAACCTGGTCCTGTCAAGATTCTGAAGGCTCTGGAGGTTGAGGAAGTGACTGCTTGAGTATTATAATGGAGATAGCCCTCGATACGGGGGCTATAACTCCAGGAGCGTAAACAGCCCTGCTTTTGAAGGGATCCCTTACTCGACTGAGGACTCCATAGATGGAACTTGCGCTCATTATAAACATTCTTTCCAAAAAAATCCTGGCCGGCCAAAAAAATTTCTGGAAGTCTCTGTGTGAAAAAATCCTGGCCGGATAAAAAGCCTCTGGAAGTCTCTCTGTAAAAAAATCCCGGATCCAAAAAATCTCTGTGGAAGTCTCTCTATATGAAAATTGTTTATTACTTTGATGACTATTACTATAGCCGTTCTGGTTCCATGATGGGTGTCTTATATACTGAGGATGGTAAACGGTATGACTGGGGTTTTCTCCGTATGGATGTAGAGGCGGGTATTGATGTGCTGGTTCGTAAGGCAACCCCTGAAATGATTCGGTGGGCGGATGAACGGTTAGAGGAGTATATGAGCAATGAACGAACGAATTAAGGAACTTGCGGCACAGGCTGGAATGAACATTGTTGATGATAAGTTCTCAACTTACGGAAAGTTTGCTGAAAAGTTCGCCGAGTTGATTGTTAAGGAATGTATCGGTTGTTGTGAGAGTGTTATCAGCGATCCTGTCCCTGAAAGTGTAGACACCTGGTTGAATGGTGGAGAACAATGTGTCCAAGAGATTAAAGAGCACTTTGGCTTGGGTATGAGTGTAGAGGATAAGAAACAACTAATCAAGGACTTGCTGGGAGTTCAAAAATGATTTGGCCGTTTAAGAAACCCCAAGAAACAAAGTTTGAATACCGAGTCATTGACTGGACCAAGGTCACTACTACGGAAGATGTTGTTAATATTCTCAGCAACATTGGA
>OGWF01000003.1_pt1 | contig 37965 bp, 67 predicted proteins | sample 1575951 | NCBI WGS metagenome assembly OGWF01 (sample SAMN07581523, study PRJEB24739) | freshwater metagenome | place: Singapore | collected 2015-01
TAGCTTCAGGTGACTGGAGTTCAGACGTGTGCTCTTCCGATCTGTTTCCCAGTCACGATAACCGTCATAAGTAGCTGTTCTTCCACCAGCAAGAACTGATTGACCTTTAGGATTAGTCTTATATTCTCCAGATTTTGCCTCTTTTTTAGCATTATATCTTTCAGCAGCAGCAGCTTGTGTCTTAGCCATACTAGATGAAAGAGCTTTCTGAGAAGCTTTCTTCGCATTATAACGGCTAAGTGCCTCAGCTTGTGCTTGTTCAGCAGTCTTCTTTACTGGCTTACCAGGATTTGTAGTTTTAACGGCCATTCGACCTACAGTCATTTTTGTTCTCATAACATATATGTTTTAAAAAAAAAGTAATTACTCGACAAAGTTAGTAAATTCTAATGAATTGTAAACTGATGTCTCGCACTCAGTTACTTCTACAAATCTACTTAACCGAAATGCTGGCTCCTGGTACCTGTCCAATAGCTTCTGATAGATCGGATCATTCTTCACCTCCTCCAACAACACACCCGTAACAATACCATCGTTCTCCAATACCTGACGAATAGTATAATGCTCACCCTTCTTCACCCACTGCGGATAAACAATAGACACAAACTCCAACTGATCTGCCTTGATGGAGTCATCTATGCACAGCAGCTTACTCTTCATTGTTGATCATATAATACCTCATGCCATCATTCACCCACTTCATAATATAGTTAGTCGCACGCTTATTACGCCTATAAATGTAGGTAAATGTCGACTTGTGTCGAGAAATGTCGGTCCAGTGTCGAGAAAATGTCGACTCAAAAACACGTAAGTTATTGATCCTGTGCATGTTAACTAAAATTAGTGTCGAGATGTCGACTTTACTGCAAAAAAAATATTTTTTTTTATTTTTTCCTAACGTTATTACTATATATATACTAATTTTTTTTTTTTTATAATTGGTAAAAAAGTCAACATCTTAACACTAAAAACAATAAAACCCTTACTACGACTGGGCTGTAGGAGTTTTGCATGTAACATCAACTCAGCACAAACCGACACTAAATCGGGCTTTTCAACAATTTCTAACATCTTTTTTCGGGGTTCGCATATTCGGGGGGAGTGGGTAATATACCCATTTCACGCAAGCACCCCCAAAAAGAAAACCGATCAAAATCAAGGTGGGGGGTATCGATTTTGGGTAAGTACGTCAAACTTTTTAGCTTTTTCTGTAGGGGTGCATGTGGGTAGGTAGGTAGGTATATCGAACGGCCTTCCTATGTGCACATGTATAGATAGGTTGATCAATAGGTATATAGATATGTCTGCCGACGTACATACATGTATGTCTGCCGACGATCATTCGATCGATCCATTCTATTTAACATAATGTGTATTATAGGACAAGCATATCGAAAGCCTGGGATATCACCAGATCAACAGACGCAACAACATGCCATTCGTACGTTCGTCGTTCAGATCGTTAATCGATCCAATTCGGGTCGCATATCTTTAGATGTTGAATAACCCAACCAAACCCCAAAAATCCCAAAAACCGAGCAAAAACAACAGATAGATCTTTCTAAACATCTAAATATCAATACATTAATCGAATAATTGGCGGGTAAACAAAGTGGATTTTATTTAGAATGAGTATAAATAAGCTAAAAAATGAAAAAAAGTTATGCGAAAATTTGCATAACTCATTCAACTTACATTATCTTTGTTTCAGCAATCGATCAGAAAGAGTAATTAAAAGGGATCTAAACCGATCACCACTGAATGACGAGAGAAAGCTAACAACAACAGTTCTTTGACATATGTAAATAGATAGTGACAAGCGGTGCGGACGTTATCTACTTTACACATTGGGCACAACATCTCGTCGGGATGTTGAGAATGCTGAAATAATAGACGGCATGTAGTACTTTGTACGTGACATGCACAAACGGTGCAAATGATACGATCATCTTGTTGGAGCGAAACCAATTGCACCACTAACCAAATAAAAATAGCAACCATGAGTAAAATAATCAAAATTGAAGGACAATTCGAGATTATCGGATACTTCGTAGAGGGACAATTGATTAGAACAAGCAAACGACGTATAACTGCTTGGAAATAGGTTAACTGATGAGCTGTAAATCAGCGAAAGCAATTAAATGTAGGCATCTACAGCCATGCGAATGGTTTGCTCTTAACCAAATAAAATAAAATACCATGAAAAAGTTAGAAAGAATTGTAGATGTTGCCTTTGTAGGATTATTCACATTGGCGTTTGCGTATGCTGTAGTTATGTTAGTGACTGGCAAATTTCACATTAGTCACACTGGATTAGGGTAACATTAAAAATACCAGGACATGGAGACAAACGAAAGATTCAATCTTGAGGATCGTATGTTAAAGCTACATATGAAGGTAGTACGAATCAAGTTAGCTGACTGTATGAATACATATCTGTTGGCATTTAATTAATCACATTTAAAATTTAGAAATCATGAAAGCAATCAAAGAACAAATAGAAAACATGACTGAAGGTCAGTTGATCGAATTGAACAACAGATATTGTCAGGAATTCGGATATCATGACAACGAGATCTACGATAACGACGAAGAATTCTTCAACATGTTCTACGAAGGTAAACCGATGGAAGTTGCGAGAGCATGCTTCTACGGTGACTACAATTTCAGCCATGCATATGTAACGTTCAACGGATATAGAAACCTAGAGACGTTTGACACAATGACTGTCGATCGCTTGGTTGATAGCTTGGAGACAATGGCAGAACAAATCGACGAACGATTTGAGGAATTCAGTGACTTATTTAATGATGACGAAAATGAGTAAACAGATCAAGCACATATCCATTCGTCCAGCTGGGAATGGGATATACAAAGTAGCCGTTGAAACGTATGACGGCAAGAAGGTGACGTTAGTAGTAACTGACATGGATATAATTGATCAGTGGAAGGAAGACAACCATGATCCATTGTATGAATACATTTTAAAACGAATTTAGTATGTACGGAATAGTGAATGATCAGAAGTTGAAGAGCCATGGAAAGATTGTCGAGTACTGGCCAAACAAATTGAATCGCTACATGTATCATGTCAGATTTCAAGGTAGCGAGAAGATGTATACCATGAATAAACAATCAATCCAGGACGTGACTAACTTGGAGACGATCGAGCAATGGGAGTCTATTGATAGAGAAATGTTAAACCAAAAAAACAAAACACCATGAGTAAAAAAGAATTAAAAAAAATAATAGACGAGTTTGAAAAGCATGCTCGTTTATTATTTGATAAGGGAGATAATAATCAATTGCATGAATCAAAAGGTATCATGCAAGTATTAATAAAATTAAAATCAAAATTATGAGAGCAAAAACATTTTTACCGCTGTTCAGCGGATTCTACGGATCAGTATGGGATGACGTAGATTTTTACGGAGAGGACGAATACTATCAGCTACCTGAAGGTATGTACTTTGAGGATATGGTTGATTGGGATCTGTACCATGATACGATCGCAAGAAAGATGTGTGATTTCGTTGAAGAGGAACTGCGTCCTTTCGTATCAGAGATCATGTTCGAAAGGATAGCAAGCCCAAAGTACTACAACTTTGAGAACGATGCGATCTACATCGACGTTCAGTTTGATGTTGCCGCAATACAGAGGTATCTGTATGCAAACAATAACGAGTTTGATGAATACCTGAAGGAAAGATACACAAGTCGAGATGGTTTCATCAGCTATTTCAGCAACAGCTGTACGGAATGGTTTGGTGCATGGCCTAACGACACGCACATGGTAGGTGCTGTGCTAGACTTTATCCTAGTTAACGAAGGTGTTGAAGAGCCAATGTACTTTGACGATATTCATGTGTCATTGTTCTACAAGGACGAGATCAGCCAGTATAGTATTAACGAAAATTAGAAGTCATGGAAGTAGTTATCTTTGTAGTAGAAAGCATGCTGTTGATGGCATGCTTCTACGTAATGATCGGAGTAATTGAGTCGCTAATTGAGGAAGAACGTAAGTGATATGTGGCAAGCGGTAGTTAGGCCTGTTGGCATTCCAGAAGAATGGGTGATAGGTGTTTTGTATGGCGAGACACATGAGCAGAGGTACAGCGAAATCGTAGCGTACATGCTAGACATGGGTATCAATGAGTTTGAGGTTATGCACTATGCACCACTTAGATGCACAGCTGTAGCGATCGAGGATATATTCTTGAACTAGTGTCAAGAATTGTTAAAATCTGTTAAATAGTGTCGACAAATGTTGAGTTGATGTTGTATGCAAAACTATGTCTAGCCCTTTATTTATCTAGCTTTCAGCTTTCCTAGTGTTAAGATGTTACTCTTTACTCTAATTATTTTGAAAAAAAAAAAATAATAGTATATATAAAGGGGTATGGCGATGATTTCAAAAAAAAATAAAAAAAAATCAGCGTCATGTCAGCACATCAGCACAAAAATAGGTTAGTATGTTGGCTGTCAGGCAGTTACGCATTTTTGAGTCAGCACTGAGTCAACATTTTGCGACATTTGTTGACAGAGATTTGCAAAGTTTATAGTAATTGCATAGATTTGCAGGTATTAGTGAGTGGCTGAAGGTCTGGAATCCAGGCGTGGTAAGGCGCATCATTTGATGGCACGAAGTACAAGTTGGAGGTTCGAGTCCTCCCTCACTAACAAGCATGCTCATGGTAGGCATGTTTTATTTGGTTTCATGGGAGGGGGTGGTTCCCCTCCCTTGTTTAGACCAGCTTAACTTAAATTAAATTAACTATGTGGTACAGTCCTTTATTTTTAATCTTTACGTTTTACGCAGTCATTGCGTCAGCGTTATGGAATCCATGGCACAGGTATACTGTATGGATTTTATTTGTTTGTTTATTTATTAATCTAATCGGAACGTTATGGTTTATTATCGAAATAATTTAGTAGTCGCTGTAGGGCTAATATCATTCGTATTATTGTCCTATAAGAGCAAGGAGACAATCGTATTAACAAAGGTCGTTGAGGAGAAGAAGGCTGTTGTTCACACTCATCCTTCTTTCAGCCCTGAAGTTTTTTATGACTACGTGAAGAAGTGTGGGATTAAATTTCCGCATATTGCATTCGCTCAGGCGATCTTGGAGAGTGGTAACTTTACATCTAATAGGTTCAGGAAGACTAACAACGCATTTGGAATGAAGGTAGCTAGGTCAAGACCTACGACATGCAGTCGTGAGCATACTGGCCATGCGTACTACGATGATTGGCGGTTATCTGTCCAGGACTATGCGCTGTACCAGGCGGCATACATGCGTAAGGTAAGGACTGAGGACGAGTACTACGATAGGTTGGACGGTAGCTATGCAGGTGATCCGACTTACGTTGAAAAGGTACGAGCGATTGCGGAGAAATTTAAATCAGAATAAGATGTCATCAACGAAATTAATAGAAAAATCAAAATATAAAGGTGTTTCTAAGATATTACAAGAAGGAAAATATATTTATTATAGGTGTAGTGGAAGCATAAATGGTAGAAAATTCCATTCAATACATGATACTGAACGTGAAGCAGCAATAAGTTACGATAGAAAAATGTTGGAAAATGGAAAAGAGGCAGTAAATATTTTAATACCTAAATCAGAATAAAATGATAAACGAATTAGACCATCTTTTAGCGCAGACATCAACCAGCGCAATTATCGGAAGCCTAAAACACGAACTCGATAGGCTAAAAACAGTAGATGAAGAAAAAGCAAAGCCATTCATTGAAGGCAGCACAAAGCATTTAGAAAGCATGAAGCACGTTCTTTTGCACCTAATGATATGTGAGAAAGAAATACGCAACCTTATAAGCCAAAATTACAACCTACATAAACAAGTTATTGAACTGTCAAGAGATACAGAACAGTTGAAAATTGAGAATGCTAACTTAATGCAAGGATTATAGCATATAACGTTTTGCGTATATGAGAAGTGGCACTTGTAGAATGTTGAAATTTAGTACAAATGTTTCCGTGCCATTTCTTATATACGCTGTTACCTGCTGGTGCGGTTAATTAACGAGAAACTTAAATTGAAATACTAAACAAAAAATTATTAAAAATGAGCGAGGGCAAAAAAGAAAAAATAAACGTATTATCACTATTTGATGGCATTAGTTGTGGACAAATTGCACTTGAACGAGCAGGTATTGGTGTTGAAAACTATTTCGCTTCCGAAATTGACGAATATGCTATTAAGATATGTAAACAAAATTATCCAAACACAACACATATAGGAAGTGTTGTGGATATAAAAGCAAACGATTTACCAAAAATTGATTTACTTATTGGTGGTTCACCTTGTCAATCATTTAGTACAATGGGTTTATACCGTGAAGAAATGGGTGATAAGATTGGATTTGAAGGTAAGAGTGGTTTATTTTGGGAGTATGTAAGAATCTTGAAACAAACTAACCCAAAATACTTTTTACTTGAAAATGTGGTAATGAAAAAAGAATGGGAGGATTTAATATCGGAAGCATTGGGTGTGAAGCCTATAAAGATAAATTCAGCATTATTGAGTCATCAAAGGAGAAATAGATTGTACTGGACAAATATTCCAAATATAAAACAACCTATTGATTTAGGGTTAGATTTCAGAAATATAATTGAAACTGATGTTGATGAAAAGTATTATTTAACTGAACGTGCAGTGGAACGAGTAAGGCAAAAACAAGGTTTTGATTTAGTAACCAATAAATCTAAATGTTTGTTTGCAACATATTACAAAAATAATAGCAATAGTAGAGAAGGGCAAATAGTAGAAACTAATGGTAGATTAAGAAGACTAACACCAAAGGAGTGTGAAATACTACAAACACTACCAATAGATTACACAAAAGGTTTTAGTGACACACAAAGATATAAATCAATAGGAAACGGATGGACAGTAAATGTGATTGCTCATATTTTTTCTTTTTTAAAAGGAGGGGAAATTTTTAATAATTTTTCTAACGAAAATGTTAATTAGAAGCACTATCGTAGCACTTGCAGGTAACGGTTTCGGGCTTGGCGAAGGCGGGGATTTTAACCACAAAAGTTTAATAGAAAGATGAAAGATAATAAAACAACAAATGTTCAATTGGAAAACGGAAGCCCCGCTTTTGCCAAACCCGTGTTAGGCGAAGGGGCGGTTATTGGATGGTGGTCTGGTGGCATCACTTCGGCTGTTGCTTGTCGTTTAGCGATTGAGAAATACCCGAATGTAAGACTGATTTACATTGAAACAGGAAGCCACCACCCAGACACAATGAGGTTTAAAGCTGATTGTGAAAAGTGGTATGGACAAGAAATCGAAACCATACATAATAAAAAGTATGAAAACCATTTAGACGTTGTATTATCAACACGCTATGTAAATGGTGCTGGCGGTGCAAGATGCACAAAGGAACTAAAAAAGAATGTTCGTTTTGACTTTGAGAAATCAACCAAAATAGCTGCACAGGTTTGGGGCTATGAATTTGAAGCAAGTGAGATTAACAGAGCAATACGAACACAGGAACAATATGCCTACACTAACCCGCTATTCCCTTTGATTGAAAACAAACTATCAAAGAATGAATGTGCAGGGATTTTGGCAGGTGCAGGGATTGAAATACCAATGATGTACAAACTTGGGTATAACAATAATAACTGCATTGGATGTGTAAAAGGAGGTGCAGGTTATTGGAATAAAATTAGGGTTGATTTCCCCGAAATATTTAAGCAAATGGCAGAAGCCGAAAGAGAAGTAAACGCCACTTGTTTAAAAGATAAGAACGGCAGAATTTATTTAGACGAATTAGACCCAAAGGCAGGGAACCCAACCGATTTAGTAACTGGTGAATGTGGCATATTTTGTCAAGTTGAATTTGCTCATATAATGTCAAAACGAACAAATGATATTTTGGAAGGCAAAGTTTCAATTTATGCAGGGTCGTAGCCCTTTCGCCTAACTACTTGCTATACGCAATTGTTGCGTATATAATACCAAATTCACATATTATGCCACGATGTAAAAATTGCCGCCAAAAGTTTGAAGCTATACGCTTTAATATGAAATATTGCCTTAATCCTGAATGCGTGAAAGTATGGATAGACACGGAAAAGGCGAAACAATGGAAAGCCAAAAAGATGAAACTAAAAAAGGAGTTAATGTCATTACAGGACTACCTAAAGATTGCACAACAGGTACTCAATAAATACATACGTGAACGTGACAAAGGACTACCTTGTATTTCATGCGGAAATGAGCCTAAAAAGGCAAACGCTGGACATTATTTCTCACAAGGCGGACATTCAAACGTAAGATTTGACGAGGATAACGTACACTTACAATGTGAACACTGCAACAGTTACTTATCAGGCAACCTTTTGAACTACCAAATTGGTATAGAAAAACGAATAGGAGGTGAAAGATTACTCGAATTACACGCAAGAGCGCATATAACAAAGAAATGGACTATTGACGAACTAACTGATTTGATCGCAACCTACAAAGCCAAGATAAATGATTTCAGAAAAAGATAAATTATTATCCAGTAGTCAGCATATAAATCAAAGTATTGAAACTGGCAAAAGCGGAGAATATATGTTTGAAAGAGCCTGTATGTTAAATTCTATTGAGTATACGAAATCAGGAAAAGACGAAAATATATTTGACCATATAGACTTTTTTATTTATGGAAAAGGTGTAGATGTAAAAGGGTATAAAAAAAGCCACACAGAAGGTTATATTATTGTCGAATTTAAGAATGTTAATGGATATGCGGGAAGCTGTAGTGATAAATCAAAAGCTGAATACATTGCATTTCAATTCTCAGATTGTTTTTGGATGGTTAGAAAAAATGAATTGCTTGAATATTGTAGGGAAAATGTAATGATAGAATACGTTGATAGTTTTGCTGATTGCTACAAGAAGTTATATACCCGAAAAAACAGGAAAGATTTAATGACTAAGCTACATTTAGGTGATTTAAAGCAGTTTAATTTCATTTTAAAACTGAAATTTTAACCATGATATTGTCAGAATGAAATAAATTCTTATATTTGCATATAACTAAAATATACAGATATGAGAAATTTCAAGGTTTACTACCGTGTTTATGTAGCAGGTAGGTGGCAGAAAGCCACAAAGATTGTTCAAGGTCAAAGCGTAGACGATGCTGTTAAGAATGCTGACCTTTGGGTAAATTTGATTTCACGAGTTGAAATGATTGAATTAGTAACTAACAAATAAATACAGATATGACACGAAAAAAACACGAACAAGTAGACGCTTTTGAGCAAATACTAGACGAGATTAATCCGATTACTCCAACACCACAGGAAAACTCGGTAGTTGGAATCTACAAAAAGATGCACCTAGCAAAACAAGAAATAGGTAAAGCACAGAAAAAAGCAACAAATCCACGCTTCAATAGTAATTATGTAGACATCAACGGAGCGTTAGATGCAATTGAACCAATTTTATACAAGCATGGTTTACTTCTTATTCAACCTATTACGGATAATCACGTTTGCAGTATTGTTATTGACGTGGATAGTGGCGAAAAGCTGGAATCTGTTTTGCGACTTCCTGACCTGCAAGATGTACAGAAGATAGGTTCTGCCATAACGTACTACCGTAGATACAGTTTGATGTCACTTTTCTCAATGCAAACGCAAGATGATGACGATGGCAACAAAGCGAGTGAACCACAAAAACACGAATTTGCTTGGGACACTCCTAAAGACACGTTAAACGAGGTACGTTTTGCTAATGCTCTTAAAGCTATTCAAGAAGGCAAATCTTCAAAACAGTTTTTAATTAACAAGTTTGCTCTTACTCAAGACCAACTTAAACAAGTCAATGCGCTATGATTAAGATTAGATGTTCAGCACTAGGTAAAATAATGACTTCCCCTCGTGAAAAAGGGGAGGTCTTATCTAAGACAGCAAAGAGTTACGTAGAGGAGTTATTCCTTGAACGTGAATATGGCATTAAAAAGCAGTTCAGTTCACGATATACAGACAAAGGTATTCAGATGGAACGTCACGGTATAGCATTAGCTAATACGGTTCTTGACTGGGGATTAAGTGAGGAGTATATTTTAGAAGGTGGACAAGAAGATTTCGAGAACGATTTTATTACAGGTCACACAGACATCTGTACAAGCACGCTACTAGCAGACATCAAATGCCCTTTCGATGGAACTACGTTTCCGTTTTTTGCTGATGAGATTCCTAACAATGATTATGTGTACCAGCTTCAGGGTTATATGTGGCTAACAGGTCACGACAGAGCGGAATTAGTTTACTGCTTGGTTAACACACCTGAACAGATAGTAGAAGACGAAATCCGTAGGGAGCATTGGAATCATAAAGAAATAGATTACAATGAGCAGATAGCAGCAGAAGTCTATGCACGTCACACGTTTGACCATTTGCCTATAGAAAGACGAATCAAAAGATTTGTAGTAGAGCGAAACGAAGCAATAATAGACAAAATAAAAGAGAAGGTGCTACTTTGCAGAGATTATTATGAAACACTTAAAAACAAATAAACATGGAAAATGTAAACAGAGGAGCAATCTTCAAGAATGACAGCAAACAGAAAGAGACTCATCCTGACTATAGAGGTAAAATCAATTGGGGAGGTGTAGACATCGAAGTTTCAATGTGGATTAAAGAATCAAAAGAAGGAAAGAAATACTTTTCAGTAAGTTTGCAAGAGCCATACAAGAAGGTTGAGAATACTTCGGATAAGATTGCACGAGAGAATAATAACGATGACCTGCCGTTCTGATATGTACATACGAGACGAAGACTTACGGAGAAACCTAGAACTACTGCTCACTACTAAATCACGAAACGAAATAGTAGAAAGCATAAAAGCCACAGGAGTAAAATTCCATCAGTACAACATAGATAGGTTCATACAAGGCAAAGCGGTGTCAATTGAAACACTCAAAAAACTTGACAGATATGTTAGTGTAACTATGCAACTTGAGTACAACCGTTAAACAAAATCCCTCGTCTATATGTCGGGGGATTCTTTTTTAGTGTATATTTACACCACAAACTAAACGCATGGGTAAAGCATGGACTAGTATTTTATGTGAACACCACAAAGAGTGGGTAGACATTGTTCGCTCATTTGGAGAGCAAAATTACTGCGAGGACATCGTACAAGAAATGTACATACGTATACATGACAGCAACGCAGGTGCAAAAGCCGTGATTGATTTAGAGCCAAACAGAGCGTTTGTTTGGGTTGTTCTGAAGAATACATATCTAAACTTTTATAAAGCACGTCAGAGAGCCTCTAAAGTGTGTTTAGACGAGGTCAGAGGATTAAGTTACGAGGAGTGTGACGTAGAAAAACACGAAGCTTATGAAATACTCCGAACTAGAATAGAGAAAGAGATAACCACATGGCATTTATACGACCAACAGTTATTCAACATTTACAAGAAAGACAAGACTTCAATGCGTGACATAAGCAAAGGCGCTAACATAAGTCTGTCAAGTATATTCAACTCACTTAAGAACTGTAAGAAGCGACTTGTAGATGAGGTAGGAGAAGACTATGAAGATTATATTAACGGTGAATATCATTTAATCAAATAAACATGGAAAAGAAAAAGAGAAAAAGACGAACCAAAGCAGAGATTGAAGCCTCTAAAATAGTAAACGAAAGTCAAGGACTAGGAGATACAGTCGAAAAGGTCTTAGAAGCTACAGGAATAGCTAAAGTAGCTAAATGGATAATGGGAGAAGACTGCGGATGTGAAGAGCGTAAGCAGAAACTTAACGAATTATTCCCGTACAAGAAACCATTGTGCCTACTTGAAGACGAATATAACTATTTGACTGAGTTTTTCAGCAGAGAAACAAATAGAATTAAACCAACAGAACAACAGCAACTGCTCAGAATATATAACAGAGTATTCAAAGAGAGACAAGAGCCTACTACCTGCTCTTCATGTTGGCAGAACATTTTAAACAAGTTGAGTAAAGTACACGCTGAATATTAAGATTATGCCAATACCAAAGCCAAGAGGAGGAGAATCAAAAGACGAGTACATTTCTCGCTGCATGGGTGACGATACCATGAACTCCGAGTATAAAGACGAAAGACAAAGAGCAGCAGTTTGCTACACGACTTACGAAGAAACGAAGCTAAATGAGATTAAGCAGATTATTTCAGATAAGAAATAGCGACCCATTGCTCAGAAAAACACGAATGATGTTAAGAGCAACAGACTATATAAGAAAATGGATATACGAAGATACAGTTTTCGAAAGACTGAACCCAGAAGAATGAACCTAGAAGAACAGATGTTTGCTATTATGGACTCTATTATGTCACAATATGACAACTACTGCTTCTTTGTAGGTAAAGATTATATAGATGAACTAGAAAACAATCTAGAGTATATGGGTTATGATGTAGTATACAGTCCATTTGTAGCACATGACGAAGTACTATTTGCACCAGCGAACACATTTTACATAAACACGAACAACTAAAGATATGAAAAAGAAAGTAGGAAGACCAAGAAACCTAGAAAGCCCTGAACAACTATACGAACTATTCCTAAGGTATAAAGCAGACGTAAAAGCAAACCCAAGAATAAAGTATGTATACGGCGGTAAAGAATTTGAAGAGAGAGCAGAGCCACTTGAAAGACCTTTAACGATGGAAGGTTTTGAGGTTTTCTGTTGGGATGAGGTAGGACAAGTTGAGCATTATTTTAAGAATACGAACAAAGCATACGACGAATATTGCCCTATCTGTTCGCGTATACGAAGAGAAATACGAGACGACCAAATTACTGGAGGTATGGTCGGACAGTACAATGCGTCAATCACTCAGCGTCTCAATGGATTAAAAGAGCAGGTTGAACAAACCAATATTGAGCAGCCACTTTTTCCTGACTAAAGTTTAAACGAACATCTGCTATAAACAAGATTCGTAAGTTAGAAAAACGAATCAAAATAATTGTTGAAAACAAATAACAAAGGAGGGACAACCAAATGGTAAGATATCTTATCTTTGGTATATGGAAATATGGAAACCAATAGAAGGATTTGAGAACTTATATAAGATTTCATCCGAAGGAAGAGTGAAGAGTTTAGGCAATGGCAAAAGCACGAACTCTAAAAATAAAGAAATCCGAATAATTAAAACAGTAATATCCAAACGAGGATATGAGAAAGTAAAATTGTTTAAAGATGGTAAGCGATATTATTTTACAATTCATCGTTTAGTGGCTACTCACTTTCTTATGTATAAAGAAGGAAAGAACGAAGTCAATCATAAAGACGGTGTAAAAACGAATAATAGTGTTTCAAATCTTGAATGGGTTAGCGCTAGTGAAAACCAATTACACGCATTTGCAATTGGATTACAGGTAGCAAGGAGAGGTTCTGAACATTCTCAATCAAAACCAGTAAGACAAATATCATTAGATGGTGCAGAGGTTTGTGTTTGGGAATCTATTAAGCAAATTAAAAGAGAACTTGGATGGAACTCTTATGGTATAATAAAATGTTGTAAAAACGAGCCAAAATATAAAACGGCTTATAATTATAAATGGGAATATGTTTAAGAGAACAACAGCAATAAACAGAATTCTTGCCTTGAAGAAACGAATTAAAATCGTTCAGGGTGGGACTTCTGCTTCTTTGCCCCCTGTGAATTAAGTAGCAGGGGGAGATTAAGCAGGTAAAACATTCGGGATATTACCCGTTATTATCGACAAAGCTATTAAGCAACCAAACCTTGAGGTTTCTGTAGTAGCTGAATCTATCCCTCATTTGCGAAGAGGTGCGCTCAGAGACTTTGAGAAGATTATGAAGTGGACTAACAGGTTTGTAGACGATAGGTTTAACAAGACGCTATTGAAATACGAATTTAGCAACGGAAGTTTCATAGAGTTTTTTTCCGCAGACGATGCTTCAAAGTTAAGAGGAGCGAGAAGGGATGTCCTGTACATTAACGAGTGCAATAATGTGACGTTTGAAAGTTACAATGAGTTAGCCATACGAACACGAAAGGAGATATTCTTAGACTTCAATCCATCCAATGAGTTTTGGGTACATACCGAACTAAAAGACGAATCAGATTCCGACTTTTTAATACTCACATATCTAGACAACGAAGCACTAGACCAATCCATAGTGGACCAAATAGAAAAGAACAGAGAGAAGGCAGCCACTTCTAACTACTGGGCGAATTGGTGGAAGGTATACGGTGAAGGTCAGCTAGGAATGCTTGAGGGAGTTGTGTTTAATAATTGGCAGTTAATAGACAAAATTCCGATTGAGGCACGTTTACTTGGCATTGGTTTAGACTTTGGTTATACGAATGACCCTAGTGCAATCATAGAGGTTTACAACTACAACGGTAAGCGAATAGTAAACGAGGTTGCCTACCAAACAGGTATGCTTAATTCTGACATTGCTAGATTGCTACCGAAGAAGGTGATAGTTTACGCTGACTCCTCAGAGCCTAAGTCAATTGACGAGATACGAAAACACGGAATCACAATAAAAGGAGTAACCAAAGGCAAGGACTCAATCAACTACGGTATTGACGTGATGCAACAGCAGGACTATTTAGTGACATCTAACAGCACGAATCTAATCAAAGAACTTCGTAGCTACATTTGGGACACAGACAAGTCAGGAAAGCGTCTAAACAAACCTATAGACCACCACAACCACGCTATAGATGCGCTGAGATACCACGAAATGGAAACAGTAGGTATAAATTCTAACTACGGAAAGTACAACGTCAGGTAGGCGAGGTACAAAAACACGAATTAAAGTTATTAAATTATGAAAGCAGAGATTTACGTTCCATCTAACCTACGAGATATTACTCTTGAGCAGTATAGCTATCTCATGAGTATACAGAAAGATGAGGACAATGAGCAATTTGCAGCTAGGAAAATGATAGCTGTCTTCTGCAAGATTCCACTAAGTGACGTTTTAAAGATTAGTTACTCGTCAATCTTAGAGTTAACACAGAAATTCAACACAATATTCCAAGAGGAGAAGCCATTTATCAACAGATTCATGTTAGGAAGTACTGAGTTTGGATTTATTCCTGACTTGGAGAACATCTCTTTCGGTGAATACATAGACGCAGAGAAGTATTTAAGCGACTGGTCTACTATGCACAACGCTATGGCAGTATTGTACAGACCGATTGTTAAGAAGAAAGCAGACAAGTATACGATAGAAAAATACGAAACGTCTGCAACATATGCTGAGGTAATGAAGGCAGCACCACTTGATGTGGTTCTCGGAATGCAGCTTTTTTTTTGGACTTTAAGAAAAGAGTTACTCATCGCTACGATGGACTATTTGGCGGTTCAGATAACGGAGATGGGGGAGGAGATTTCTCAGCCTCAGCTACATTCAGTAACAGGTGGGGTTGGTATCAATCAGTATATCAACTCGCTCAAGGAGATGTTAGACGATTCGATGCAGTTACCGAATTACCGCTCCATCAGTGTCTGACTTATTTGATGTTTGAAAAGGAAAAGGTCACGCTAGAGAATGACGAATTAAAAAGACGAATGAGACAACGATGAAAGCATACACATACTTACTAGAAGAACTCAGAGCAGAGATAGCTACTATCCCAATGGTAACTACTATCACTCAGGGAGGACTTGACGACATAGACAACTACAAGCAGACGTTATTCCCACTTGTTCACATTATGGTTAATTCCTGTACACCTACTTCAAATACGCTTACGTTCAACGTTAGCATTGTAGCAATGGATGTTGTTGACATAGCAAAAGACGAAACAACAGACACTTTTGTAGGTAACGATAACGAGATAGACGTACTCAATACTACACTGGTAATTCTGACACGAATCACAGAGGTATTAATGCGAGGTAGTATTTCACGAAAGTTGGAGATAATCGGTACACCTACTTGCGAACCATTCACAGAAAGATTCGAAAACTACTTAGCAGGATGGACTGCGAGCATGGATATAATGATGCCTAACGAGATGAGCATATGCTAACAGGTCAACAGGTCAGAAAGGAATTAGAAGGGTTTAGAAAGTATGTCGTAAGCCAAGCGAGAGCAAATCTTACACGCTTAAAAAAGAACTCGTCTAAGACACTTTACGATTCGATTAAAGGCGACATCAAGTACAAGAAAGGAGACTACACCGTAGAGATTGAAATGGAGTCTTACGGTCTTTTTGTAGACAAGGGAGTTAGTGGAGTAAACAAGAAATATCCAACGCCATACAGCTATAAAAGTAAGATGCCGCCACCAAGTAAATTGGACAAATGGATAGTAAGAAAGGGAATAGCACCACGAGATAAAAACGGACGCTTAATAAGCAGAAAGAGTTTGCAGTTTTTGATTGCAAGAGGCATATTTAAAAACGGAATAGCGCCTAGCTTATTCTTTACAAAACCATTTAGAGTAGCAATGGACAAACTACCAACAGAGATATACGAAGCATACGGAATAGATATAGACGCTTGGATGAGCGCAACAGTTAAAAAATTTGACAGATGAGTAATTTTATATTTGCAAGGTCACCTTTTATTATTGACGTAAACGAGGTAAATATGATAGGTTCAAAAATAGACGTTTACATAGGGCAAGGAATGTCGCTACCTGCTCAACCTACCTACATACTAAGCAAAAACTCGCCAAGTACAACCAACTATAGAACGGTGTACAACATCTCACCATACATACGTGAGAAGATAAACCACAACACCTATCAATCAACGTACAACGTATTTGGAGGAAATACACCTAATAGTCAATATTCAAAAGTTAGAGTAGTCAGATATAAACGAACTATGGCAGGAACATCTGTACTAGACACGACAGATTATATTGCTTTCGATGGTTATGGATTTTACGAGGAGGGATACAACCCACAGCTTGTACCATATTTTTTACCACAAGGAACTTACTACTATAACTACGATGCAGCAGCAGATTTTGCAAACAACCAATTGAGTAGGGTTGGACATTTTAACTTTGAAGGTGACAACAATTACACGGTTAAGTATACTAATCTAGTTTCAGGTGCTAACGTTACATATACCGTTACATCATACGGAATTAAAGAATACCCTAGATTATACTCGGCATACTACTCAGCAGGTAACATGGTTGAGTTATTTGACGACTTAAACGTACTTATTGCAAAGTGGTATTTCAGACCAATCATAGAGTGTAGATACGAGCCAGTAGTGGTTGACTTTGTTAACAAGTTTGGAGCATGGCAAAGAGAATGGTTCTTTAAAGCCTCATTCGAACAGCACGAGGTAAAGACTACACCGTACAACTTACTACAGAGTAACCTAGTTAACTACTCAGTTACTCAAGGACAGCGCAAAGACTTTAACATTAACGGTCAGGAGAGCATTAAGGTAAACTCAGGTAGTGTCAATGAGGTATATTATAACACGCTTTTGGATTTGGTTATGAGTGAGCGAATTATGGTAAACGGTAAACCTGCTGTGATTAAGTCTAAGAGCATAGCTAAGTTAAAGGACGTAAACACGAAAACATTTAACTATACTTTGGAATTTGAATACGCATTTAACACTATAAACAACGTCATTTAATGGAAAGAAAGGTTCAGATATACATAGAGGGCGAAAGATTAGAGTTATTCAATGACGAGAAAATAAGCGTTAACTCAACTGTTCAGAACATTGCTGATATTTCAAAGGTGTTCACAGACTTCAGTCAGTCGTTTACCGTTCCAGCTTCACCACATAACAACGCAATATTCGAACACTTCTACGCTAACGAGGTAGATGGAACGCTTAACTATAATTTAAGACGTGACGCATTTATAGAAATAGACCTTAACTCGTTTCGTACAGGTAAGATACAGCTAGAAAAAAGCGAAATAAAGAACCTAGCAACTGACAGCTACACTATAACATTTTACGGTGACGTTAGAAGCCTTAAAGATAGGTTTGGAGAAGACAAGCTAAGCCAGTTAGATTACTCTGCTTACACACACGTTTATTCAGGAGCTGAGGTATTAGATAGGGTTACGGACATAGGTATGAACTACGACGTTCGCTATCCGTTAATTTCATCTAAGCGAGTATGGCAATACGACACACCTACCACACCACTAGATAACATAGATACTATAGATGGCAGAATTTTCTACTATGAACTATTTCCAGCTATAAAGGTTGCACGAATATTTGACGTTTTCGAAGCTACGTACGGAGTTACATTTTCAGGTAGTTGGTTACAGACAGAAAGGTTTCAGCAGTTATTTTTGCTTTGTAAAAATGCAGAAGAATTTACCATCCTTACGCCTGCGGAGCGTGTTGATATAATTTCAGGTGGTTCATTATTCGATACCACAAACGACTTAGTTAGATACGACTACGATGGTAACGCAATTTCAGGTAACCACGAGTTGACGTTTCGTGTTTTATCAGCAAGTAACTCTGCCACTTATTACATTGACAAGTACAACAACGGAGTGCTGACAGGCACGTATACAGGCACAGGTGTCAATGATTATTTTATGGGTAACGTCAACAACGTGCAAGGTCTTGACGCAGACTTTTACTTTGAGGTTAGGGCAACTGCTTCTGTTACCTTATCTGTACAAATACTAGATGTGTTTACGTATTTAATTGACGACCCTTTAGGTACAGGTCAGTTATTTACTCAGGTAGCCATTCAAGTAGGTACGTGTGCGAATGTTGTATTAGATGGTAACCTAAACATCGCTCAGAATATGCCTGATATTAAAGTTTCAGATTTCTTCTCAGGGATAATTAAGCAGTTTAATTTAACGTGTTATCCAATTTCACCTACAGAGTTTTATCTTGAGCCATTAGAAGACTGGTACGCAAGAGGTTACAACTACGATATTACGCAATACGTCACTACAGATTCTATTGAGATTGCACGCATACCACTATACAAAAAAATCAACTTTTCACATCAGAAGAGTGAGAGTTTCATGAATCATAAATTCTTTCAATTCTTCAATAGAAATTACGGTAACTTAGAAAGCGCATTTAATTACGATGGGGGTGAGTTTAATATTCAAACTCCATTTGAGGACTTGTTATTTGAAAAGTTTACAGGTACAGAAATTCAAGTTGGTTATGCACTAAAAGACGAACCAAACTTTGAGCCATACGTACCGAAGCCTGTACTACTTTACTATAACGGTATGGTAAACATCGTAGCTAACGATTTCAAATTTGACGATGGGTCTATTATCTACAACATAGGCAACTACGCTCTGTTCGGTCAAGACATAACAGAAAATGGAGTAGAATACTCGCTTAACTGGGGAGAAGAGGTTTCGTCTTTTACTCAGGTTATTAATCCAAATGGGCTTTACCAAACATACTACTCAAATATCCTAACAAACCTATACGACAGAAAGAACAGGCTTACAACAGTAAAGTGTATACTGCCTATTTCTATTCTTACAGGACTCAAGCTGAATGATAAGTTAATTATCCGTGACAAGCGTTACATCATTAACGAAATGAAAACGGAGTTAACAAGTGGTGAGACTACGTTCACGTTAATTTACGATTTACGACCTATAAAAAGACGAAAGAAAATCAAACCACCAATAGGAGATATACAAGTAACCATAGGGACAAATATGGTAAACAAGAGCGTACAAGGTGACGTTGATATAACAGGTAGCGGTATAATATCTGCAACTCCATTAACATTCACAGAAGACACGTTAATAACTTTTGAATTACCTCCTTACGGAGATGTGATATATCAAATTGGTTCGGAAGAAGGTGATTACATTGTCTCAGAAGATGGATTAGATATTTTAATTAATGAAGAGGGAGACATTGAGTTATTCACAGCAACCATTAACTACACGATGCAGGATGGTACAACAGAAACAGAATACATAGATATTTCAAGAGCATGATAGAACAGATACTGAATCTACTACGAGTAGACGATTTTTACGGAAAGACGAATGCTATAGAGATAGCTAAAGGAAAGCACAAACTACCTGAGAGTGTAAGAGAGGTGTTTAAGCTAACAAAAAGAGAAATAAAATACAAGAAAGCACATGGAAAAGCACACAATTAACATAGACGTAAACACGCAGAAAGCAAACGCTGATGTTGACAAGTTAGACAAGAACCTAACCGACTTAAATAAGACTGTCGACAACTTGGCGGACACTATGGACATGGATTTGGGTGCTGCCATATCTGAGATGGAAGACCGTATGTATGCGCTAGCTGCTGCTGGTCAGAAAAACACGGACGAGTTTAAACAGTTAGCTTCTGAAACTGGTAGATTAAAATCTATTATTGCTGAAACTGATATGGAGATAGAGTTCCTAGCTGCTACTTCAGCAGACGTAGGGCAGAAGATAGGTCTCTTAGAAGATAGGATGTACGCAATGGCTGTAGCAGGAGATACTACTTCGGCTGAGTTTAGAAAGATACAAGCTGAAGCTGCTGCATTAAAACAGTCTGTTACTCAGGTAGACATGGCTTTAGATGGTATGGCTATGACTACTTCACAAAGACTTACAGGCGCATTAGGTGGTGCTGCAGGTGGGTTTGCTGCTGCTCAAGGTGCTATGTCTGCGTTTGGTGGAGAAAGCGAAGCAGTCAATCAAGCTATCTTAAAGGTTCAAGCTGCTATGGCATTGACTCAAGGGATTGATTCTGTTAAACAAGCTATACCAGCATTTACAGCTTTGAAAACTTCTGTCATGGGTGCTTTTCAAGGAATGACTACAGCGAGTAAAGCATTTGCTCTTACAGGAATAGGTTTAGTGATTACATTGATAGCAGGAGCGGTTGCTGCGTTTTCATCTTTTCAGAAGTCTACCGACCAAATTATAGCTGAGAATAAAAAACTAACTAAATCTTTTGATGAAGCTAATAAAGCAATTGAGGGACAATCTAATCAATTACGAGCAGCATTAGGATTGCAATTAGAGTTTGCTTCTGCAGCAGGTGCAAGTGAAAAGCAATTAGCAAAAATACGAAAAGAAGGTACTGACGATATTATTGCTAACAATGAAAAGCAGATTAAAAATACAAGCAATAAAATAAAAACTCTTGAATCATTAGAATATCAGCGCACATTAAATCAGCAAGCATCTAGTAAAGACCAATTTAACGAATTAGAACGCAATAGGCAGAAAGAAATTAACATAGAGAAAAACAAGTTAAATGATTTAAAGGTTCAAAATAACAGAGAGCGTAATTCTATTAGACTTGAAACTTTAAAAATCAAAACTCAAGAATTAGACGAAGCAAAAGCAAAAGCAGACGAGGAAAGACAAGCTAACGCTGAAGCTGCTAAACAACGTGCATCTGAAAGAGCGCAACAACGAAAAGACGAACTTGCTAAGATAACCGAAGCACAAAAGGAATATGACGAGAATGAGAAAACTCGTTACATGACTGAACAGCAAAAAGAAATCTACGAGGTTCAAAAGAAGTATAATGAGTTACTAGCCATAGCTGCTAAATATGGAAAGGACAATACTCAAATTCTCATCAATCAAAAGAACGAGGAGAATGACATAAACACGAAATACGAGCAAGAGCGTATACAACAACAATCTGAACGTGACGCTGTAGTAGCTGAACAATTAGAGGTTAACAGACAAGCACAACTCGACGCTCAAGAAGCATTTGACGAAACGTACAGACAAAATACTTTAACAGCACAACAGTTAGAGATAGACGCAGCTAACGAGAAGTACTTTGAATTAATTTCTGTCGCAGAACAATACGGATATAGCACAGTAGAGTTAAAATTACGACAAGAAGACGAACTAGCTAATATCGACAAGAAGTACAAAGAGGAAGCTGCAGCGAGAGAGAAGCAATTGAGAGATATGCGTATAGACGCTGTAAAAGGTGGTATAGATGCAATCGGAAACTTAGCAGGAGCATTTGCAGGTAAAAGTGAGAAGAGCCAAAGGAGAGCGTTTAACATTCAGAAGGCAGCAGGTATTGCTTCAGCGACTATTGACACGTACAAGTCTGCTCAGGCAGCGTTTGCATCGGCAGGTAACCCAATATTAGGAGCAGTTTTCGCAGCTATTGCGGTTGCAGCAGGTATCGCTAATATTACAAAGATTGCCAAAACTAAATTCGAAGGTGGAGGAGGTGCTGGTTCAGTTTCTAGCCCATCAACTACAGCAGGTGCAGGTTCAATTACGACACCTGAATTTAACATAGTTGGAGGTAACACAGCAAACCAACTTGCTACACTAGGACAGCAACCAGTACAAGCGTATGTAGTGAGTGGTGAAGTGTCATCTGCTCAGTCACTAGACCGTAACAGAGTACAAAACGCAACATTATAAACAAATTAAGTTATTGAAATATGAAAATAGTTGAAATGGTATTGAATGAGGAGAGCGACAAACAAGGTGTTTACGCTGTCTCTGTAGTAAATGCTCCTGCAATCGAAGAAGATTGGGTAGCGTTAAACAAGCATTTAGTAGAATTGAAGTCTATTGACGAAGAGAAGCGTGTGCTAATGGGTGCAGCTTTAATTCCAAACAAACAGATTTACCGAAAAGACGAAAAGATAGGAGAATTTTACATTTACTTCTCTAAAGACACAATAGAAAAAGCGTCTCAGCTATTCTTAAAGCGTAACAAGCAGAACAATGCTACCTACGAACACATGAAAGAGATAGAAGGCATGAGTGTAGTAGAGAGTTGGATTATCGAAAACAGCAAGACAGACAAGAGCGCATTGCATGGCTTTGATTTACCTGAAGGCACTTGGATGATATCTATGAAAGTAGACAACGATGAAGTTTGGCAAAAGGTTAAAGATGGTGAGATTAAAGGATTCTCAATTGAGGGTTACTTTGAAAGCAAGACTGAACTAGCTAAACACGAAAGCAAACTAGACCAAATTTTAGAAATAATTAAAAACGTAGAATAATGGCAGACAAACCAAGACAAATAGTTAACTCTCAATTTGGGGTTAACGTTGAATCAGTTAATGACCTTGCATTTGTACAACCTGAATTAGGTGCTTTGGTAATGTATAGAGGCATTTTACATTTTGGAGATGGTAAAAAATGGGTTAAACTAGCAATTGCTAAATGATTAAAGACTTCTCACTTCAGTTAAAGAGAATAAGAGAGATAGTTGAACAGGTAAACCTAGAAAGCTACTCAGACTATCCTAAAGCTGCTTCAGAAAATGCTAAGATAGCACTTAGGTACGCAGAAGAAAATGGATGGGGAGACTGTGGTACAACTGTAGGTAAAGCAAGAGCAAACCAATTAGCTAACGGAGAACCTATCTCAGAAGAGACTATTTCACGAATGGCAGCATTTGAAAGACACAGACAAAACTCACAGAAAGAGTTAGGAGATGGATGCGGTAGACTTATGTGGTTAGCATGGGGAGGAGACGAAGGTATTGAATGGGCGCAAAGAAAATTAGAACAATTACGCAATGAGTAGAAATACACGAAATAGTCAGTATTTAACACAAGTAGAAAGTGTCAAGACGTTAGAGGGTTTAGTGCCTGAAGATGGTGCGCTTGTTATGTTGAACGATGTAATCTATTATGGTACAGGTTCAGCATGGGAGGTATTAGCTGTGCCACAAGACGCATCATTTGTTCAATGGGTTCGCTACGATGACACCGAATATAATGAAGAAGTACCACAAGAAATAGTTACCTATCCATTTGTAGTAAAAAATAACGCTGGAGTTACTTACAATCCGTATGCGTTAGACCTTTACAATGGAAACACGAACACATGGACACTAGAAGAAGGTTCTAGTTATATTCTTACTGTAGCATTCAAAGCTAAAATTGAGAATGCTAATGGTTACATGGAAGTGTATTTAGATTGTCCTAGCGACCTAGACTACAACCAAGTGGCAGATGTCATTGTGTTTCCAAAAGGTAACAACGTAGAACATACATTTTCTAAGGTAATACAATTCTACGCAAACACGAATGTAGCTAATGATGGACTTCAAATAATATTAAACGGAAGTCACTCAGGTAGCATATACGAGTGTAAATACTTCATCCAAAAAATGAACTAATGAAAACACCTAGTAAAACATCTCCAACAGGTGGCAAGCAAGGTTGCCTATGTGAAGACGAAACATACAGCACAGAATGCTGTGATGGTAGCCTACAAGCACAAGGCGTAGGACAGTTAGAACAACAGGGAGACGTAGTGTTAACCCAAACCATTAACGAGCGCAATATCGTTCGTCAGAATGGCTAAAAATGCAACAATTTAAAACCAAATAGTTAATTAGTTATGAACAAAAGTGTATTAGAAAAACTAGCTAAGTTTGAAAAGCAAGTAGAACTATCTGAAATGAAGGTAGACTTAGCAACATTGCAACAAGTTAAGAAGTTAGATGATGCTGCGCTAAAATTAAAAGATAAAGCAGCTTCTTCTGTACAAAAAGCAAAAGACGCTATTGTTACGGCATTAAATAATGTTAACGCAGCCAATGCTGCCTTTAAAGCTGTAATAGATGCAGCAAATGTTTTAGAAAAACAAGCTAAAGATTTAGGAATTGCATTACCTAATGAAGCTAGTCTAGCACAAAGGTCAGCTATTAGAGAATCGTCACAATGGGATGAGGTTAGAAATAAACTTTCAACAGCTAGCAAAGGACTTTAATTAAATAAACATGAAAGCAAACGAAGCAATTAAGCAAATCAAAACTTTACTAGGTCTAGAGACTGAAGTGAAGTTAGCACAGGCACGTCTTGCTGATGGTGTAACTGTATTAGAAGCAGAAGCATTTGAAGCAGGTAACGAAGTATTCATCGTAACAGAAGAGGGTAACGTTCCTGTACCTGTTGGTGAGTATGAAATGGAAGGCGGTGAGTACATTCTTGTAGTAGTAGAAGAAGGTATCATTTCTGAAATTAAAGAAAAGGTTGAAGAAACTCCTGAGGAAGAGATGCCATCAGCAGAAGCGGCTGCACCTATGGAAGAAGAAATGAGTGAAGAAACTCGTCAACCAAAGAAGACAATCGAAAGCATCATTAAAGAGACATTATTCTCTGAGGTTGAAAAACTAAAGGCAGAAAATGACGAATTGAAAGCTGAATTGTCACGAATTAAAGAAGAAGCTACTAACTTGAGCGCAGAGGTTAAACCTATCGTTTACAACCCTGAGAACGAGAAAAAGGCGGACACTTTCAAAATCAGTAAAAACAAAGCGGCAGGTTCACTTGACCGTGTATTATCAAAATTGTATTAATCTCAAAAACAAATAACAATGCCAACTAATTTGGATATTACTACGACTTATGCTGGAGAATCGGCTTCAAAATACATTGGAGCAGCACTTCTTTCAGCTAACACAATCGAAAATGGAGGGGTAACAGTTGTCCCTAACATTAAGTACAAGCAAACAATGAAAAGATTTGATTCTAACTCATTGATTGCTGACGCATCATGCGACTTTTCTGCTACAGGTGAAATCACTTTAACTGAGCGAGTGCTTGAGCCAAAAGAACTTCAAGTTAATGCTTTATTGTGTAAAAAAGATTTCCGTTCAGATTGGGATGCTGTATCTATGGGTTACTCTGTATATGATACTCTTCCTAAGTCTTTCCAAGATTTCTTGATTGCACGTATGCTAGGACAAGTTGCTGAAGCTACTGAGACTTCTCTTTGGGGTGGTAAAGGAGCATCTGCAGGACAGTTTGAAGGTTTATTTACTCAAGCATTAGCTGAAGCTGGTACAGGTATTCCTGTAGGTCAGTCTATCGGTGGTGTAGCAATAGACGCTACTAACGTAATTGACGAAATGGGTAAAGTAGTTGACGCTCTTCCATCTTCACTTTACGGTAAAGAAGGTTTAAAAGTATACGTTTCTCAAAATGTTGCTCGTGCATATGTTCGTGCATTGGGTGGATTCGCTTCAGGTGTAGGTGCAGCAGGTATCAACAATCAAGGGACTACTTGGTACACAGGTAACGCTAACGCTCTTACTTTTGATGGAGTAAACATCTTCGTAGCAAACGGACTTTCTAACAACCAAATGTTAGCTACTACTACAGATAACTTGTTCTTTGGAACTGGTTTACTTTCTGATGCTAATGAAGTGAAATTAATTGATGAAGCTATGATTACAGGTTCACAAAATGTTCGTTTCGTTATGCGATACACAGCAGGTACACAAATCGGTATCTTGGAAGATTGTGTTATTTACGACACTACTCTTTAATATTTAATAACCAAAATTGGGGATGGGTTGCTTGACATCCTATCCCCTTTTTTATAAAAACATTTAAAAATGGCTTGTGATATTTCAAACGGTAGACTAGAGGCGTGTAAAGATGGTATTTCAGGATTAGACGCAGTTTACTTTATCAATTACGGGATTAACTATCCTACAGACGTTACTTTCTCTGCTACTGCAGGACAAGAAGACGTTATTACTGCTATTGCAGGTATTACTGATTTGTACAAGTGGGAGTTAAAAGGTGCTAACTCATTCGAGCAGACTATTCAAACTTCACGAGACAACGGTACTACATTCTTTGAGCAAGCGATTGTAGCGCAGTTTAAAGTTCTTGACATCACTACACACAAAACAGTTAAGTTATTAGCTTACGGAAGACCACACATCGTTGTGCGTACACGTTCAGGTAACTACTTCTTAGCTGGTCTTGAGAGAGGTTGTGATGTAACAGCAGGAACTATCTCTTCAGGTACAGCAATGGGTGACTTCAACGGTTACAACCTTACTTTCACAGGTATGGAGAACATCCCTGCTCCATTCTTGGATTGTGCAGACGAAACAGAATTGGCTGCATTGTTTGGAGGTGCTAACATCGTTACTACTTAATAGTAGACCACACTACTAAATTAGGGGGCAAGTTTCGACTGTCCCCTTTTTTTTAAAACAAAAACACGAAAGCAAGTTATTTATATATGTTGATTACAGACTTACTTGCTGGTGTAAAGACTTTCGACCTAGTGTTAAAGGATGCAGACGTAGCTTACTTAGAGTTACGTGACGATACAAACAACACTACAAACACATACGACGTCACAGACGTATACGAAGACGAATACTACTACACGGTAGAAATAGACATTACTGACGACCTTACAGAGGGTAAATTCTACGACTTTAAACTCTACTCGTCAATGGATGAGTTGATTTATTATGACCGTGTTTTTGCAACAGACCAGCAGACCAATAGTTACTCAATAAACAAAGACAGCAACGGAGATTCAAAGTATAATCCGCACAGCACAACCAACGAATATATAACGTATGGATAACAACGTAAAAATAATTGAACTAGCAAAATACGAAACTCCAATTATCCAAGAGGGTAAAAGAGAGGATTGGGTGACGTATGGAGAGGACAACAATTACTTTCAGTATTTAATTGACCGATATACTTATTCTCCTACGAATAACGCTATTATAAACAACATCGTTAAATTGATTTACGGACGTGGTTTAAATGCGTTAGATGCGTCTAAAAAGCCTAATGAGTACGCTCAGTTTATCAATCTAATCTCAAAGGATTGTGTAAAGAAGCAAATCACTGACGCTAAAATGCTTGGTCAGTTTGCCATGCAAGTTATCTACACTAAAGACAGGAGCAAAATAGCGAAAGTATATCACATACCTGTTCACCTTTTACGACCTGAGAAGTGTAATAAGGATGGAGAGATAGAAGCATACTACTACTCTGATAATTGGACAGATACTAAAGCATTCCCACCTAAACGAATACCAGCTTTCGGAACGTCAAAAGAGCCTATTGAAATACTTTACGTTAGACCTTACTCTGTAGGAATGAAGTATTTTGCACTTGTAGACTATCAGGGAGCGTTACCGTATGCTGTTTTAGAGCAAGAGATTTCAGATTACCTAATAAACGAGGTTCAGAATGGTTTTTCAGGTACTAAGGTTATCAACTTTAACAACGGTATACCTGCTGACGAAGAAATGGACGAAATAGAGCGCAAGGTAACTAATAAGTTAACTGGTTCTAGAGGTAAGCGAGTAATCGTTTCATTCAATCACTCAGACGCTCAGAAAACAACCGTAGACGATATTCCGTTAAACGATGCACCTGACCACTACACGTATCTTTCAGAGGAGTGTATGCGTAAGATTATGCTAGGTCATAACGTAACTTCTCCATTACTATTTGGTATTTCTTCAGCTAATGGTTTCTCAAGTAATGCAGATGAGTTAAAGAACTCGTTCATTTTGTACTATAACATGGTTATTCGACCATATCAAGACTTAATGATTGAAGCATACGAGCAGATTCTAGCGTATAACGGTATTAGTTTAAAGCTATATTTCGAGACATTGAAGCCACTTGAATTTATGGATGCTACAGGCAAGGTTGAAGAGCCTACTGAATTGTCTTCTCAAGACGACACAATTGCTCAAGCATTAATTGACATGGGTGAAGATGTATCTGAAGATTGGCTTTTAATAGATGAGTTTGAGGTTGATTACGACAATGACGACTTTGAGAATGAAGTATTGCAAGGTAAACACGAAACTAAGAGCCTACTATCTAAATTAGTAGAGTTAGTTTCTACAGGTACAGCAAGACCTAACTCAAAGAGTGAGCAAGATGCAGTAGTTAACGATGTTAAGTTTATCACTCGCTACGTTTATGCGGGTGAAACCACAGAGAAAAGTAGACCATTCTGCAGAAAGATGATAGAAGCCAAAAAGGTTTATCGTAAAGAAGACATACTTCAGATGAGTAACCAACCAGTTAACGCAGGTTGGGGTGCAAGAGGAGCAGATACTTATAATATATGGTTCTATAAAGGCGGAGGTAACTGCCACCACAGATGGAACAAACGAGTATATGCTGCATTTGAGGGTACAGGAATAGACGTTAACTCACCTTTAGCACGTCAAATAGCAGGACAGAAAGCAGAGAAGTTTGGATATGTTGTTAAAAACGACCCGAAGGTTTCTCAACGACCAATAGATATGCCGAATCAAGGATTTTTACCAAAAGATTAACAACAATGGCGGAAGCGTTACTTATAACACGAACAGATTTAGTCAGACTTACTGCTTTAGGTGGTAATGTAGACACAGATAAATTCATACAGTTTATTAAGATTGCTCAGGATATTCATATTCAGAGTTACTTAGGAACTAAGCTATTTGACAAGCTAAAAGAAGACATTGAAAACAATACTTTGGCGAATCCTTATTTAAGTCTTTTAGAGAAGTATGTAAAGCCTATGCTTATTCATTGGGCAATGGTTGAATATTTACCATTTGCAGCTTACACAATCGCTAACAAAGGAGTTTATAAGCATAACGCAGAGAACTCTGGCAGCGTTGAAAAAACGGAAGTAGACTACTTAGTAGAGAAAGAACGTGACATAGCACAACACTACACACAGAGATTTATTGACCACATGAGCAATAACTCATCTGACTACCCTGAATATAATACTACAAGCGGAGAGGATATGTCACCTAATAAGAATAACTTTTTTAAAGGATGGTATCTATGAAAAAGCAGTATAAGCCAAAGCAGGAGAACGTAATTAAGTTGAATTTATACCTTAAAAAGATTAAAAATGGCAATCAAAAAGATAAGTGAATTTGACGCAATAGGATTACTAGCTTCAGGAGACCTTTTAATTACTTCATGGAACGATGGAGTAGATTATGTGTCTAAAAAAGCTAGAATCGATGACGTATTAAACGCAGGTACTAGAACGTACAAAGCATTCATTTCTCAAGACGATGTAGCTGACCCTGTAATTGTTGAAGTTTACAATAATCATAGTGACACTCCTGTAGCTGCTCGTGTAAGTACAGGAACGTATAAAATAGAAGGTTTTGACAATCTACTAGGAACGTCTACAGCTATCCGCATAAACACGAATATGCTAAGTCAAGGTCACCACATTAAAACGATAGTAGACACAGACGATAAGATTCTAATTTATACTTATAACGGAGCGACATTAACCGACAGTATTATGAATATAGATGGATTGCTTATTGAGATAATCACCTACATATAACAAAAACACGAATTAAAGTTATTTATATATGTCAACAAATGGATGGGGTAAAGGTTCAGTAAACAACACTAACGGTTGGGGAGCAGGAGCAATTAATAACGATATTGGTTGGGGTGACTCACAGCTTAAAAGTTGGTCAGGAGATACAGATATAGATGGAGGTACAGGAATACCTGTAAACACTGTTGCTCCTGTAATAAGCGGAACGACAACTTTAGGAAGTGTTTTAACCACTACTAACGGAACATGGACAGCAAAACCTACAGCTACATTTACATACCAATGGAAGCGAAACGGTTCAAACATAATAGGCGCTACTAACTCAACATACACGCTAGTTAATGACGATGGAGCAACCAATATAACTTGTCAAGTAACAGCTACAAATGACTTTGGAAGTATTAGTGCTACTTCTAACACTTTAGCAATACCTGCGTTTACAGATGCAGACGCACAGGCATTCATCACAGCGGCAGCTATTACCAACCCAACACAACAGACTGCTATTAACCAATTAGTAACTGACTTAAAAGGTTACGGTATATGGACTAAAATGAAAGCGTTGTATCCGTTTGTTGGAGGTACAGCTTCATCTCATAAGTTCAATCTTAAAGACCCACGTGATTTAGATGCTGCGTTTAGGTTGGTATTTAATGGTGGATGGACGCATTCAGCAAATGGAGCGCAGCCAAATGGCGTTAATGGATATGCTGATAGTAAATTCATTCCTTCAGTAAATCAAAGTTTAAATAGTAATGGATTAGGAGTTTATATTACTCAAAATAGTTCAGCAACATCAGACCCTGTGACAATTGGTGTTTTTCAAAGTACTAGTCAAGCAAGTACACTTGTAGTAAATCCAACAACTTTAATTTCAAGATTAAATGGAGAGCCATTTATTTCTGGAACAATAAGTGGAGGTTTAGGTTCATTTGATACTCAAAGAACAAGTTCAACATTAACAAAAATATATAAAAATTCAACCGTAATAAATAGTGGAACATCAAGTGGTTCTCTTTCTGTATTTCCTATTTATTTAGGAAATATGAATTTTAATATGACAACCTATGGATTTGTAAACTCTCAATTTAGGTTTGCATATTTTTCAGACGGATTAAATGATACAGAAATAGCTAATTTAAGGATTTCCGTACAAACGTTCAATACTACGTTAAATCGCCAAATACCTTAATAAAATGATACAAGTAGGACTTTTAACAAGTGTACAGAAAGACGAATTAGTCGGGCAAATGTACGACGAAGATTCTTATTACAACACTATTCAGGATTTAAATGATAACTGGATAATCTCAGTTGAAGAAATAGAGCAAACAGTAAATCCTAACTTCTTATGGGTAAAAGAACTTCCTTTGATTCCATACGAGCCAAAGCCAACTCCAAACCCATTTGAAGCATGACACCAACGGCAATACTTGACCTATTAAAAAAACACGGAGCATTGGGAGTGCTAACCGTGTGGCTTTTCTACACTAACGAAAGGCTGAATAAAGTAGAACAAGAACTATATAGATGCTACGATAAAATGAGCGTATCTAACGAGATTGGTAAGCGTTATCCTAAAGGAGTGGACTATTACGCTGTATTACCTAAGCAAACGCTTTTAAAACGCAAAAAACTAGCATAGTATGGTAAGAGCCTACAGAGACGAACAGTTACTAGCACGAGTAAAGAGTTTAACTAACTACAGTTATATTCCACCTGACTATTGGATTCTTGGCGTAAGGTCTAATGAGGACTTGACAGACCAATACGATGACAAGTTTTATTTATTTAAAGGTGAACAGTTTATCATGGTTACTTCAGGCACTACAAACAAAGGTCTGAAAGGTACTGCTGTAATGTGTGCGGATATGTGGTTTTACGATGCTTATAAGTACGGTCTTCACAGAGGTAAGATGCCAGCACTACGTCAGGTTAAACCAATGCAATATACTCGTGACTATTCTAAGAACGGGAAGACAGATGTTTACGGTGACATCTTCAGCAATATTATCTACATGAATTTTCACGGTTCTACTTACAAGTTTGGTAGTGCTAATGTGTCTCCTAAAATCGGTGGTTGGTCAGAAGGCTGTCAAGTGGTTCAGAAAAACACGGACTACGAAAAAATTATTAAACTCTGTAAAAATCAAAAGTCAGTTTCTTACTGTCTTATTAACGAGTTTTAACGACATTAAATTCTTTTTTGGTACATTTCTACCAAATTATTTACAAACCCTTTTAAATCGCTTAAAAATGGCAAAGAAAAAGAAGGACATCGACATTAATATAGACACTAAAAACGTAGATATTAAAATCAAACGCAAAGATGGTAAATTCGAAGCATCTGTAGACACTCCTATTATTGACGTTGAGATAACAAAAGACGAAGAGAACGGAACTGACGTAGAGGTAACTGTAGATGAGAAAGCACCTAAAATACTAGGTCAGCTTATTGCTCGAATTATCAAGAAAAGCAGAGGCTAATGCAAGTCAAAAGGCACTCGAAAAACATACACGAAATAATATTCGACAAGTCAGAAGTAGAGATAGCAATGTTGTCCGACTTACATTGGGATAACCCTAAATGTGACCGTGAACAACTTACTCTACACCTTGACTACTGCAAAGCTAACGACATCCCTGTTATAATAAACGGGGATTTGTTTTGTTTGATGCAAGGTAAAGGAGACAAGCGAGGTAACAAGTCAGATATTTTACCTGAACACAACAATGCTAGGTATCTAGACTCCATTGTAGAAACTGCTGCAGATTGGTTTTCTCCGTATGCAGACATTATCAAAGTAGTAGGTTACGGTAACCATGAGACAGCGATAATCAAGTGGCAGGAGACAGACATCTTGCAGAGATTTGTAGACCTTTTGAACTATAAAAACAACTCACAAGTATATACTTCAGGTTACGGTGGTTGGATAGTGGTTAGAAACGTAAGTCATAAAAGCTCTACTTCTACTTTAACGACACGAATAAAACACTTTCATGGCTCAGGTGGTGGTGGAGTAGTTACCAAGGGAGCGTTAAACTTGACTAGAGCGCTTGAGATGTACGAAAACATGGACGTGTTCACAATGGGTCACATTCATGAGAACGCAGGACGTACAGACGTGCGTGAGACTTTAGACCACCATTCGAAGACTGGCTACAGATTAAACCAACGCTACATTCACTTAATGCTTACAGGAACGTACAAAGAGGAATATGGCGAAGGTTCACACGGATGGCACGTAGAAAGAGGCGCACCTGTTAAACCTATCGGAGGACGAATCCTAAAAATCAAAGCAATCCGTAAAGGAGATTCTGTTTATAACCATGTAGACAGCTATAGATTTCCAATTTAATTGTATATTTGACCTATTCAATCTGTATTTGTATTCTTAGTTTAGGTTTAGGTTAAGTTGAAACCCTCAGTAAAATGGGGGTTTTTTCATTTAATTCAATTTTTTATTAAATATTTTTCATGTTTTTGTTGATAATTACAAAATAGTGTCTATATTTGCGTATAACATTTAACGAAACAGATATGAAAGTAAAGGTATTTTTTTGGTGGTTATTAATCACGTTTGTAATTGGAGTATTAGAATCTAACATTTAAAGTCATGGGAAAGATATTTGACATTTATTTAGAGCCTGTATCAGCAGGATTGTACAAGGCACACGTTACGCTTACGAACGGCATGGAGTTTATTCAAGTTATTTCAGATATGGATTTGATTGACGCATGGAGAAGCGGAGATGAGAACCCAGTTATTGACTACATACTTGAACGACTATGAAGTGCTTAGAGTGTAACGGAGATGGCTACATAGCAGTATTAAGCTGTGGCTATTCAGCATCTGCTTGCTGTGGTGGTTGTTACGCTGACGAGAAGTGCGATTTATGCTACGGTTACGGTGAAATTACAGCAGATACTAATGACGACTACGGAAAGCGTTTAGAGGCTATTTTACAACAGGCTAACGTCAACGCAGATAAACACGAAGCGTTAATTGACAACATAGAAAAAGAATTATTTGACCATTTAACATACATGAGACTAAGATGAAAACATTTCACATTACATACTTTATCTCACGAGGTGATTTAAACGCAGATGACGAAACACTACTAGGAGGTGTAACGGTCAAAGCAATAAATGTAAAAGAAGCAATTTCTGAATTTGAGAAACTAGCAATAAACGAAATAAACGAAATCAAGTACATTGTAGAACTATGAAAGAAGAACTCACAGAAACACACTTGAAGCTACTTGGAGTCGTTGGTTTACTACCAGTACTAGCTGACTTCCTAGAAGACCTACAAGAAGAGAAACAGTTTAACCGTAACGTAAAGCACCACGTAAACAACTTGATTGCTCAGATACGAAAACTAGACAACTTCGTGATAGGTACTGCTGACCTTGAAGCAATGGAGCAACAGATAGACATACAACGAGCATTTAGAACTTGGATTTTTAAAACTATAGCAGATGAATGAAATGGTAAAAGACGTGTTAATAATGACACCAGACGAAATAGTAAGAAACGTTTTGAAGCGATTTAACGCACGTTCATGGGTTGGTATAGACAAATACTCCACTACATTAGAAAGAAGCGATTTAAGCACGTTAGAATGGCTGCAACACGCACAAGATGAAGCTCTTGATTTTGTACTTTATTTAGAACGTTTGAAACAAGAATTTAAGGATAAAGACTTAAAAAACAAGAAATAATTAAGGTTAAACATTGAAAATATGGCAAAAGTAATTTTAGAATTTGATAGGGTTGAGGAATACGACCAAATACAGGAAGCATTAAACGGTTGGAAGTGGTTAAGTGTATGTTGGGATTTAGACCAGTGGCTTAGGTCAGAAGTTAAATACAACGAAAAAAATACAGGAGAGCAAATAGAAGCATACGAATCTGTGCGTGAAAGGTTACGAGAAATAATGCAAGAATGGAAACTAAATTTTGAAGATTGATGAAACAGAGCAAACACCAAAAAGCAGTAATTGACATCATAAATAAGATGTTTGAGATAGCAGGACACGAAGTAACATATCACGATGTACTACCTAGAAAGGACAATTGGTTTCTAGAGTACACGATTACCGAAGAGAAAGAACGAGAGTGGATAGAGTGGAGCATTGACTATCTGCGTAAGAAACTCAAGATGAGAAAAGAGAGTGCTAGACGAGAAATGATGTGGATGGCACTAAGTTTTGGACTTAAAATACAAAAAGATGAAATTTCTAAAGACTAAAGCAGCAGACAGAATCGTTCACCTATTAGCTGGAATAGCACTTTACCACTTAATTTGGATATTATGTTAGACATTTTAAATTGGAGCGGAGGCTTTATAATAGGTTTTTTGATAGGTGCGTTAGTAATGTACCTAGTGATTTTAATACATACGATGGATGAAGATAATTGAGAGTAATTTAAGAAAGGTGAACAACGCTATTAGAACGATAGAACAGTTTGAGTTAGCACACAAGTCAAGGAAGAGAGAGAAAGTGTATCAGAGAGCTTATTTAATGGCTAAGTTGAGACAGATGGGTTGCACTCTAGATTACATAGGTTCGTTATTTGGTAAAAATCACGCTACTGTTTTGCACAATATTGAGACGCATAAGCATTTTACGAAGGTATCTGACCTTGAGTATAGGCTAGCTATTACACCAGTAAGAGAAACGTACAAAAACATGAACGCTGAAATACAAGCTAACATCTTTGACGATGTACTTACAGCAAATGATTACGAAGACTTATTAACAATTAAGGAAAAAATACACAACGGAATGTATAATTAGTGTTATATTTGTGAATGGTCTCCTTCGACATTATAAGACCACAGGAATTATTTACCCTTGTTTTGGAAGTAGAGGTCGAAGGCTACTGAAGAAGCGAGGGTTTTTTATTTTATTTAATTTTTTATTATGAAGTATTTATTAGAGTGTTGCAATGAGGAAGGATTAACGATGCAGATATCAATTGAGCCTACTTCTCAAATTGATTTTTTAAGAATTGATTTGAATAATGCATTTGACCACATGACAATTTACCTAGAAAAAAACGATGTATTTGATTTGATAGGTATACTACATCACATTCAAAAAAAAATGAAGTAGGATGAGTGGGTGGATTAAATTACACAGGAAGTTTTTAGATTGGGAATGGTTTAACAAATCTGAAGCTGTGCATTTGTTTTTGTATATGCTGCTTAAAGCAAATCATAAGGATGGAAAATGGCAAGGATTTGATGTTAAAAGAGGTCAGTTTATTTCTTCTTTAGGCAACATATCTAATGCTACTGGATTATCAGTACAGGTGATAAGAACTAATTTAAAACGCTTAGAAAAAACGAACGAAATTAGTATAAAATCAACAAGCCAATTTACTATAGTAACTATCTGTAAATATGAGTGTTACCAAGAAGAAAATGAACAAGCTAACAAGCCAATAACAAACGAGCAACAAACGACTAACAAACAATTAACAACAAACAAGAATGAAAAGAATAATAAGAATATAACTATACCTGAGTTTTCTGAGTTTTTAGAGTATGCTGTTCTAAACAAACCGAATGTGAACCAACAGGATTTAAGATTAAAATATGAAAGTTGGAAGGAAAGTAATTGGAGTACAAACAAAAACGGTAAATTGCACCCCATTTTGAATTGGAAGACTACATTGCTAAATACTCTTCCTTACATTAAAGAAGTTGTCATTAATGTTCAACGCCAAATTATAGACTAATGTACAAGAGACTATCAGAGGTAAACACCCAAATGAACGAAATACGTCAGGTAAAGAATGTTCGTGGTAAGTCAATTGGTTGGGATTGGGACTTATTACCGTTTACGATTAAGGAAGGTTGCACAACATACATAGGTGCTGCTCCAGCTTCAGGTAAAACTGAACTATGGTTTGAGTTTCTTATAAACCTTTCCTGTATACACGGTTGGAATCATGTCGTGTTCTCTCCTGAAACAGGTAGTGCTGCTGAAATATATGCTGAATTGTGTTACAAGTACATTGGTAAGCCATACACACTTGGGGAAAATAGCATGACACAAGGCGAGCAGATACGTGCAGAGATGTTTGTAGATAGACATTTTATAGTAATCGACCCAATAGATGAAGATTTGACGTTACAGGACTTTTATAAGTTGGTAGATGAGATTGAACGAAAACACGAAATCCGTATACACACAACCACTATAGACCCATGGAACGAGTTAACAGAGGACTACATTCAAAGTGATTTAGGAAGAGAGGACAAGTATTTAAGTCGTATCTTAGGCATCGCAAGAAAGAACGCACGTAAAACCAACAGACACAACTGCATTATTAACCACGTAAGAGACCAACCTATGGTACATGGTAAAACAGTAGTAGGAACTGAAATAAGCTATTTTCCAATTCCATCTGCAAGAGACTTCGCTGGAGGGCAGGTATGGTTTAGAAAAGGATTGTCTGTATTGATTCCGTGGAGACCGCCATATGGATTACCAAATGAAGATGGTAGCTGTGCAGAAAAAAATGAAGTACATTTGAAGGTTGCTAAGAGTAAACCTAAGGGAGTATCAAAAAACGGAACGTATAGATTATTTTTGGATATTGACAAATATCAGTATTATATGCTTGATTGGAAAGGCAACCGAATATACGCAAACAGAACAGCAGAACCTGCTAAACAAACAACACTTAACCACATAGTAAAGGACTGCCCATTTTAAAAACACGAATTATTAACCTTTAAATTAGAATAAGATGGCATCAACGAAATTAATAGAAAAATCAAAATATAAAGGTGTTTCTAAGATATTACAAGAAGGAAAATATATTTATTATAGGTGTAGTGGAAGCATAAATGGTAGAAAATTCCATTCAATACATGATAC
>OGWF01000004.1_pt1 | contig 37429 bp, 51 predicted proteins | sample 1575951 | NCBI WGS metagenome assembly OGWF01 (sample SAMN07581523, study PRJEB24739) | freshwater metagenome | place: Singapore | collected 2015-01
TTTTTTTTTTCAAGCAGAAGACGGCATACGAGATAGCTTCAGGTGACTGGAGTTCAGACGTGTGCTCTTCCGATCTAGATTGTTTCCCAGTCACGATAAAGGGTTTCATAAGAAAGAGATTGAAGCGTGGGGCGATGGCAAAAATGCAGGCGGCATCAACGACATTCGCAACGGCACTTGGGACGGGCGCATTGATGGCACGGATTCAAAAACAATCTTCACTAATCGAGGTGGTTGGAATTGTCGCCATACGCTTGTGCCTGTCCTTGCTCGGAATGTGCCTGATGATGTAAAATCACGCGCCAAAGCCGAAGGTTACATATAGTAATTTGTATTACATTTGTTCCATGAGCAAATACGTACTACCCGATGGAACGATGAAAGAAGCGTCCGGTATCATGGAAGCATGGTACAAAGCAAGGGGTGCGCGTGAACTTAAACTGAAACCAATACCATTAAACTATGCCGTTGAATCCGGAACAACAAGCGGAACTGCTGAAGTTCCTAAATCTCGAAGAAGCAGAAAGCCTCGATCAAGCGAAGGAGAAATTCCAAAGCGCGTTTCTACCCGTAAGCGAACATCAAGCGAAAATCGGTAAGATAACCGGCTCCATTACCTCAGCCGCTAAAAAGGCATTCAGTCCGTTCGGCGTGTCTTTGGGCGATGAAGATTTCAAAGATAAGAAGGTAGAAGAAGTGCTGTTGAGCGCATCGGAAAAGGCTAAGGCTACATTCGAGGAGCAGAAAACCGAATGGGAAAAACGTGCAAGCCAATCCGGATCCGATGAACTCGTGAAGGAGTGGGAGAAGAAGTACAAGACCGTTGAGAAAAAGCTATCCGAAACCGAACAAGCCCGACTGGATGCAATCAACTCATTCGAATCGTTTAAAGTTGAGGTATCGGAAAAGGAAAAGCGCGGTAAAGTTGAGTCTGTATTCAACACCGCACTAAACGCAATCAAGTTCGACCCAACCGTTAACGACTTCACCAAGAAAGGATTCATTGCTACCATCAATGAAAAATACCTGATTGACTTGGAAGAAACCGGCGATGCAGTTGTTAAAGACCGCAAGACAGGCGAACGGATTAAAAACAAGGACAAGGCCGGAACATTCTTAGGTGTTCAGGACGTGCTGCTTTCGGAGGCTACTCTGGCTGGTATCATTATGAAGAATCCCAATGGTGGCCGACCAAACATTCCAATTACTGGCAATCAATCAACCGGTCAGCAACAATCACAAAACGACCCAAGATTAAAAGGTGTAAGCCCTCGATTCTTGCAGTCATAAACGCATTTGTGTTTAAGTCAGAAAGCCCTTGCAACTTTGCGGGGCTTTTTTCGTTATATTTGCAACCATCTCTATGACGTGGTCGGGACGGCAGACCTTAAAGCCGTATTGTAGGCGCAAGCGTTTCAGCCTTTTTCAATCGAGCGCAACACCTTACACAACCCAATCACAATGTCAATTTCACGTATTCTATCAGAATGCCCAAACATCCAGCGTCCGTTGGGTGAACTCTTTATCGAGGTAGGACAGCGCGAACAGCTTCCATTGCTCGAATTCCTTAACTCGCCTGAAAATGCGCGCATGATTCGCGTTGAGGTTTCGCCAGGACGTGGCAAACTTCGCACCGTTGAGGCTCGTTGGATTCAGCGTTTGCCCGAAACCGAAGTAGAAGAAGGCGCAGACATCTTAACCTGTACCTCAACCAACACTTACGGCGACAGCACCGAAACATACACGCTCGAAACTACCGACACTTACCAAGCATCTGCGCTTGTTAACGCTGCCGACATCGCGCGTCATTGTCAGGACAACAGCCGCTACATTTTCGAAACCATCATGCGTCTTATGGACGTGTTGGATCGTAAGGTAGCAAGCGCAGCCGCGACACAAGCTGTTTCAGCTTTGGGTGCTTGGGGTACAGAAGTTGAAGACTTTTATACGGTTTCTTCAGATTTCCTTCAAATCGCTACCCGCCAAACAGGTGGACAAGCATTGAACGAGTTTGCTTTGGCCGATATTCTTCAAGCTACCCGCATGGCGAATTATCCCGGTGCGCCAATCGCTTTCGGTGGTGCTGAAATGCAACGCTACGCCAACGCTGTTCAAGCTGGTTGCTGCACTCAGTACGGTATCGACTTAGCTGCAATTTCTGCACAAAACGGATTTGGATTTGCTTACGACCAACGTCTGGCATCTGCACTCGAATCGCAGCTCAAAGTTCTCGTAACCACTCCTGGTGCAATGCAGTGGATTTCATTCAACTTGGCTGAATGGAATGCTGGTTTGACCGTTCCAAGCGGAAGCAACTACGCTAAAACCATCGCGTTTACCCCTGCTGGATTGCCAGTTGACCTTACTTTGAAGGATGACTGCGGAAACCTTTCTATCGTTGTTAACCACACCGGTAAATTGGTGACCTTGCCAACCGACATTTACGAGGCTGGCGACAAATACGCAGGTGTAAACTACGTTAACGGCGTTCAGATTGTAAACCCGTAATTGACCCAGCGTACATCATTACCGAAATCGGCGATGATATGCTGGGCGAAGATGGGAGCAACTTAATTGTTGAGTAAAAAAGGCGGGGCAATCAACCCCGCTTTTTATTTATCTTTGACACAAATCGTAAACAATGTGCTATCAATCACTTGTTGGGCTTAAAGGTTGCGACCGAACCGAACCGACTACTGGCCTGTACATAGACGACCTCGGCATAAACACAACTTTGCTTGGTCAGTTCATCACAGACCAGTATGTTAAAGGCGAGCAGTTATTTGACGATAAGCTGCGTTTTGCGTGGTCGAAACTATCGAGCGACATTCTTAATCGATTGGCTCCATCCATGCGCGGTGATACGCTAATTGAAGATAAGCGCGTTGGACTGCTCGAAAAAGACTTTACCCGCGTCCAAACAAACACGGGTTCATACGCTGGCATTCGATTAACAATTAACCCGAACGATTCGTACATTGAATTTTACTTGGCCGAATTAACGCTATCAGTTCCGGCCGCGACTACCGACACGCCTATTCTGATTATCGACTTACAAACTGGTAAGCTTATTGAAACAATCACATACGCGACAGGTGGTGTTGACCAAGTTATCGGTAAAGCATTGCAAGGTAAGAAGCGACCAATGGACATCGCAATTGTTTGGGAATTTACCGAAGACGTTCCAAAAACTATCCCGAAGAAAGGCCATTGTTTCGACTGCTCCGGAAACGTTCGAGTGGCACATATTTGTCCGTTTGTGGATGCAATTGGTGTTACATTGGATTGGAACGGAACAGCCGTTTCGAACGTGGCCAATTCGAAGTACACAGCCGGATTAAGCATTGCGTACAACGTGAACTGCGACCGGAAAGCATGGTTATGTTCAATCGGAAACCTGATGGCGATGCCTTTAGCCTATGCGACTGCGGTTGAGATTTACAACTACGCATTGACCGTTTCGCCATCGCAGCGCGTCAATACAGCCGTTGTAATAAATCGAGGCGCAAAAGACATTGAAGGAATGACAACGGCAAGGGATATGGCTGCGGAGCAATACGACATTGAACTCAAATCGATGTTGGAAAATATGCGGCTTCCGAACGATCGAAACTGCTTTAACTGCCGTAACAATCTCAAATACGTTACTGCTTTGCCATGACACCGGCTGAACTATCCAAGCGCATTGACGAAAAGTTTCAGGAATGGGAGCGCACATTCACGCCCCTGTTTTTGGCTGTAAACAACATGAAAGTTGACGTAATGCGTGAGAGGATATTCAACCAATCATTGAATACTGATGGCCAAGAAATACCCATTCCGGCTCGGAAGCGTGGCGGCAATTTAGTGGCTGGCTATACTCCGGCCTACGCTCGGTTAAAAGAGAAGAAAAACCGACTGAACCGGCCACTTGAACTCACCGGCTTTTTAGCGCGTGAATGGGCTGCGCGTCCGGCACTCGATGAAGGTTTGTCTGTTTCGATCGTAATTGACGATTCCGAAACCGGCAAGGTCGAAGGACTGACAAAGCTGTACGGCGACATTTTTATTCCAACCGATGCAGAACAAGCCGAAATGCTTGAAATCCACGCCGAACTGCTTACACAATCAATTCAAGAAGCACTAATAGGATGAGCATACTATCCTCCATTATAGACCGCCTAAACCAACGTATTGCAGTCGGGAATATTTTCGACCAAATTTACGGCCTATCCGAACTGATTGATCACGAAAGCGGAAAACGTTGGGTGCATTACATTGGTAACGGACAGGCCGAAGCTGTAACCGGTTACGATGCGAAGCAAGGTACTTTGTTTTGGGGCAAGCGCGGTAAGGTGTCGGTGAATAAAGCCGATGCATACAAGCACATTGGTTGCCAACAGGCCTACGAAACGCGATGGCCGCTAACAGCTTATGCCGTAGTGAAGAAATCGCACTTGCCTTGCGACTCGTCCGATGCAGTCGATTGGATTGCGGCGCGTGTGTACAAACTGGCATCCGGAACAGACCCGCAATTCAAGACCGCAATTAAGGTACTGAACTACGAATCGATTCCTGCTGGTTACGCGGATGGCATTAAATCGCTTCCGTTTAATTTCGAATACGCTTGTGTTGCAATCGACATCGATGCGGTTATTATCACAACGTCTGCCGATAGTTGCTACGATGCGTGCGAAACCGGCGATATTCCACTGCCTGACTTTGAACCATGCCAACCGTGCTTGACTCAGGTTTATACAGATGGCGAAACGATTGTTGGAAATGGAACGCAGGACGACCCACTTGTTGCAATAGGAGGTGGCGGAGGCGGTTCTATTCGGATTCAGGACGATGGCGTTACCATAACCAACGCGGCAACAAATCTTGATTTTCGAGGAACCGGAGTTGCTGCAACATTGAACGCTCCCGGCGATGTTCACATTCAAATTGACCGCATTAACTTAACAGCAGGAACCGGTGTAAGTGTTACCGGTACTTACCCCAACTTGACCGTTGCGAACACTGCGCCGGCAACAGGTTCGGAAGTAACCGGCGTTACAGCATCGGCCCCGATTTCATCCAGTGGCGGTACCACTCCAAACATATCAATTGCTCAAGCTTCATCAAGCACTGACGGGTATTTATCTTCATCCGATTGGATCGCGTTCGATGGGAAGCAAGATACGTTAACAGCCGGAACCGGAATTTCGTTGGCCGGCGATGTTGTTACAAATACGGCACCGGATCAAACGGTTGTATTAAATGCCGGAAGTGGAATAGGCGTTTCTGGGACATATCCAAACTTCACAATCAGCAACACGCAAGACCTTTCCGGATTTGTTCCATATACAGGCGCGACTCAAGACGTTAATTTGGGTGCAAATACATTAGCCGCCGAATCGCTGAATGTAACCGGAACAAATGGCGCAGGTCACGTAAATCTTCGCCATCAAGCATCGAACGCTACTGCAACCGGACAAACGACCGCATTATTTGCAGACTCGAACGGCGACTTAAAAACCAAGAACGATAACCTGCATTATTCGACATTCAAAACGTCCGGAAATACCGCAGACCGCACCTATACGTTTCCGAATGCAACAGGCACTGTTGCGTTGACATCTGACATTCCAACCTATACAGGTGGCACAGGAATAAGTGTAGCGGGAACCACAATAACCAACACCGCGCCAGATCAAACCGTTGTGCTTAATGCCGGTGTCGGTGTAGCTGTTACCGGCACTTACCCGAACTTTACGATTGCGGCTACCGGTGTCCAAGCAATCAAATCCACCACAAACGGCACGGCAACATCCGGTACAAGCAACACGGTATCTGCAACACGGCTTATCGCTGGCGGCACGATTTCGGTTGGTAACGTTGTTCGAATCACCACTCGCGGCATTTTTACAGGCGCGGGCGGATCGAAAACAATGCGCGTGTACCTCAACAGCACACCGGACTTATCCGGTTCGCCCATATTGCTTCAAACCGTAACGACAGCGACTTCGGCATTGTTCGCTCAACGCAAAGGTGATTTGTTGGTGAAGTCCGCAACAGAAACTGAATTTATGAGTGCGACACTGGCATCGCTATTTACAGACGAATCGCAAACATCAGTTGCGCGTTCAACGGCCAACATAGACTGGACGCAAAACTGGTACATCGTATTTGCAAACCAATGCGCGGCTGGAACGGACAGCGCAAACACATCAGGATACACTATTGAAATTCTATGATAGATATCACAATCAAATCAGGACAAATCAGCTACGAACTTTCTGTGCTTGGATTGATAACGGGCAAATTAAACTCAGCCGAAATGGTTGACGACAATATGCTGCATATCGAGATTGATGGTGTATTTCGCGGAATCAACGTGCAGCAGTTCACGTTCAATTCAACTCAGTTCGACAATGCGCTCGAAGCGGTCGAATATCTTCAAACCTTAATCAACTAAACCATCATGGCATCAACTAAATTCACTCAATTCGGTCAGGCAAGCAACACGTCTGAAACCGAAATATCCGTAGGCGTTAAAGGCGGCTCGAACTTTAAGCGTCTAAACAATATGACCGCCACAACCGCACCAACCGCAACAGACGATGGTTCGGCTGGCTACACGGTTGGTTCAACATGGTTCGACATTACGACCGGCACGTTGTACGTTTGCTCCGATTCGACCAATGGCGCTGCGGATTGGGATGCTATTGGAGGCATCCCACTAACAGGAACAGCCGAAGGTGCGCCGTTGACGGGCATTATTTACGCTGTCAATCCTGCATCAATTCGATATGTTGTAGGTGACGAAACGAGATTTATCGGTTATAATGCTGATGGTGAGTTTGGAGTTTCAATTTTCGATTCAACAAGTGGTGCTGCAACTGGAATTGGCTTAAGTGATAATGGAAATGGAATTAATTTTTTTGCAACAGATGGAACTGTAAGCGCAAATATGGGTATTCAGTTATATAGTGGTGTTTATTCATTTGTTGTTCCAGTTGGCAAGATAGGTTTTTTTAATAAAGGTAACGCCGTAGATTCTTCAACCCAAGCCGCAGCAATTGCAGACGCGACAACCTTGGATGTTGTAGATAAATTCAATACGTTGCTTGCCGCGATGCGAGCATACGGACTTATTGCTGAATAACCCATGACCCCAATCGACATAGCAGCGGGTGAAATCGGACAGACCGAAACCCCGCCGGATAGCAACAAGACAAAGTACGGCAAGTGGTTCGGCCTCGATGGAGTGGCATGGTGCGGTGTGTTCGTATCGTGGTGCTACGACAAGGCCGGAAAGCCGCTTGGAAACATCGGATTCAAGAAAGGATTCGCAGGTTGCCAAACAGCCGTTGCGCATTTCAAAAAAGCCGGTAAAATCGTATCCGAACCTCAGCCGTCCGACATCGTGTTTTTCGACTGGAACAAGGACGGACGCTACGACCACACCGGAATGTTCGTGAAATGGATTGAGAAACAGAAAGGAACATTCGAAACCATCGAGGGCAATACCGCAGTTGGTAATGATAGCAACGGAGGCAACGTAATGAGGCGCGTGCGTAACAAGTCGGTGGCAATCTTCGTCAGACCATAACCAACCATCACAAACCATCGTAAAAGCAGGCATGAAAACCCTGCTTTTTTTGTGCCTAATTGCGACCAACCTAACCGCCCAATGCGATGTGAACCGCACCGCACGCAGCTACATCGCCATTCCGTCTTTCTTTGGCCTATACCTCAACGGGCAGTGCATCGAAGGAATAATTCGCGATACGGTAATTTGCGTCAAGTTCCCCCCATCCAACATCGGAACCATTGCGGCATTCAGCTATTCGTCCCCTACCGGTCAACCTGCATACGTTACCGGATTTGTGCAATACGATGAAGCCTGCGCTCTAATCGACTACACCCCGAACATTCTGCCCAACACCGATAGCGTTACCGTATGCTATACGATACAGGCCAACTACATCGACAATTTCTGCCCGTATGGCATCCAAGCGAACGGGCTTGCGGTCGAGTTTTGCGGGGTATGGGCTGAGTTTCAACAGAACATTGCCACGATCCGGTTTCAGACCTGCTCCAATATCGGGACGCACTACTTTGAAATCCTCGATTCACAGGACGCAATACACTACGAACCGATTGCGCGTGTGGAACCAATTCAACCGACATGGGCTGAGTCAAGCTACTATTCGAAGCAGGTGCAGCTAAATCGGGGCGGCATCCATTACCTTTGCATTCGTGAGGTCGATTACAACGGCAACTACACGCAATCGGACACGGTTGTTTTGGACGTGCCGCTTGTTATCAATCCACAAATGCAACAATTCGACATGATCGGGCGTAAAGTTCAGTCAGGCTACAAATGGGCAATTAAGTAATGAATGGACGCGAACAAGCTGCGAAAGATACTGGAGATAATCTTCGAATACTGGTTTCGAACCATAGGCGCGTTTGTTATGATGGCTGCGTTTTGGCTGTACTTTACCGAACAGATTTCCGACAAGCGGTTTTGGGTGGGATTGGGAGCTGCAACCGCAATCGGTATCTTTGGGCCGAAAGCAAACATTGATTTCTTCAAAGGACGATTCAAACGCAAAGACGATGAGCCAGCAAGTTAGGCGCGACACAATCAAAACCGTGAACTTTCGCGGTAAGTTGGTAGAGGACACCGACCAAACCATCGTGCGCCCATTCTCCAAACTGGACACGATCGGAAGCTACATCGACGAAAACAATCACCGACAGCTTGTAATCGTGTCAAATGGCGATACCTTTGCAGTTAGAATGTACGTGCCTAAACAAATCGATACCGCTCAGGTAAACGCTGATATTCGGACGTTGCAATTAATGGAACGCATCGAGTCGATTAAACCATGCGATTCGAGCCTTTTAATGACATCTGACGCAACTACGGCATTGGATGTAGTCGGAAGGTTCGAAACGCATTGCACGCCGCCTGAAAAGCCAAATTTCGATGTTGGATTCGATACGGGTTTATTCGTGCTTATGGTACCGTTTACGACCTTGCTATTCGTTAAGGCTTGCTTGGCTTCGGTTGAGATGGTTGGGAAGATACGCGAAGTGATGCGGGCTTAAAACAAAAAAGCCCAACAACGATGCCGGGCTTTTGGAAAAACAATTGTTGCCTAAATGCTACTTAGTATTCACATAACAGGCGGCAGAAATCTTTTTCATGGCATGAATGTTTTTGGTTATTGCAATAAGAGGCCATAAAGATACAAACCGATCCGATTTATCCAAACAAAAAAGCCCGACGTTATGCCGAGCCTTTCTAAATAAAATAAAAATGAGTCTTGTCAAATATACAAGTTCAGTTTACAAAAACAAAAAAGCCCCGAACGAATCGGGGCCGGATGACAACTAATTTACGTCGGGCGTATTTCGCTGCCGGTTAAAGGTAAGGATTCATTCATTACGCACCGACATCGCCCGGTGCTGTGGCGGTTAGTATTCGGTAAATACTTTGGGGCTTAAAGCGACCAATTCGCTATATGCTGCCTTGAAATTTTCGTTTTGAGCCTCTTTAATTGGCATTCTTTCGGATATAAATGCCATACAAGCGTTTAGTCCATCCCACTTGTAATTCTTGAAAATAGGCAAAATCCAATCAAAGTCTAATGGGTCAACGATAATCGTTTCAGCGCAGGCTTATTGAAACAGGTCGTTTGCATTTAACGCGATACCAAAAGAGCAAGACAAAATATCATTAAGAAATGTGTGTTTTTCAAAATCGTCCATATCTGTGACGGTTGTTCCCCATCGACCGCGACAAAACGGGTCGGTTCGGGGTGGTTAGTTGTTATGTCCAATCTTCCGGCGGCCCTTCCGATGGGAGCTTGTTCAGTTCATTAATCTGCTGCACGGCACTTGTATCGCCAGCAACGTATTGGTTGAGCAGTTCAGCCGATTTGCTCAGGCTCACTTTGCCGTCAAGGTACAAAGCCATCACGTCACGGAGTAGCCAAGAGGGGATGGGGTTTGGGTTCATTTCGTTTCAATCATAGCGCATATCTGCCCAAATCGGAAGGTATTGCGAACATTGTAGCGTAAAGCGTGTAGTTATAGGCAATAGGGCAGACGTTCTTCGCTTCAACACTTGTGGAAGAAAAAAAAGAAAAAATGCCCCACCGCACTTTAAAACAATTTCGTTTGTGCTGTTTCATATTCAATTCGTTTGTTTGCTAATTCGTAATACTTCTTTGATAATTCAGCCCCTAAATACTTTCTGTTTTCTCTTATAGCTGCTATTGCAGTAGTTCCGCTTCCCATATAAGGGTCAAATATCAATTTAGCATCAGGAAAGCAAATAATAAACCTTTGAGCCAATTTTACAGGGAAAGCCCTTTTATGTTCTTTATCTGTTCCTTCGGCTGTGTCTTTTATCAAATCGTGTTGGTTAATGGCGTTTGTAAAATTGGTATTCGTGCCCTTTGATAGCCAGTAAATTCTTTCAGTCATTGGATAAAATCGGCACTTATCAAAGTTCTGTGAACCGTTAAACCAAACTACTTCTTGCTTCAAAGTCCATTCAGTTTTCAAAAGCCACTCATAAGGCGTTATTTGCTTCCCATTTTTAATTCGGTTCTTATGATTATACATTATGCTTCCACCTTGCTTTGTTGCCCTGTAAATCTCATTAAGCACCTTTATTTGTTGCTGTTGGTATTCTTCTTCGGGCATATCGTCAATGTATTCGTCATACGCTTCAAATACGTTATTGCCTGTATGATGCTTCACTCCCAAATTATAAGGTGGTGATGTAATCGTTAAATCAATAGTTTCATCTGCTACTTGTTTAAGCAGTTCCAAACAATCAATATTTTTTATTCCCTCGCTTCGCATTTTTTCTTTTTTTTCTTTAGTGCTTCGATTAAACATTTGTGTTAAAAATCCCTACTGCCTATAACACGGGTTTGGCAAAAGTGGGCAGACACATTCTGCTAAAATTGGGCATCCTACAAGCCCACCTTCGCCAAGCCCGAAAACGTTATACGCAAGGGCTACCATAGCGTTAAAATTCGAGTTTTGTCTTCCAAACGCTTACAGGCATTGTCGTAGTAACCCTTATTTATTTCAAATCCTACAAGTTTACGTTTCAATTCCCAACAAGCAATAGCGATACTTCCACTACCTAAATGAGTGTCCAAAATCAAATCATTTTCATTTGTGTAGTGGGTAAGCAACCACTTATACAAATCAACGGGCTTTTGCGTTGGGTGTATCTTATTAGGTTCAGCAGTTACAACGTGCTTTCTAAATATCTTTGCAGGCTTCTGAAAGCTCATCCAAGCCATTTCACACATTGCACTACTAAAATCTTGAGGTTGCTTTTTATCCCAAATAATAAAGCCCTGTGATGGTGGTAAATCAAAGTAGTTTCCACCCCAAATGATTTGATTTTTGCTTACCCTCATAAGTTCATCAAAGTATTGCTTGTTGGGTATTGCGTTATCCCAGTCGCATTTTTCGTGCTTTTGCCTAAAAGGGTTACTACTTATTCCTATTCCATAAGGCGGGTCTACTATTGCAACATCAAAAGCGTTATCATCATATCGTTTCAATGCCTGTAAGCAATCCTCGTTGTATAAGGAAATGAGTCCTCCGAAATCCGCCCCAGCGTATAACACGGGTTTGGCAAAAGCGGGGCTTCCGTTTTCCAAATTAACTTTTGTATGTAAATTATCTTCTGTCATTCTATTAAACTTTTGTGATTAAATTCCCCGCCTTCGCCAAGCCCCGATACGTTAGGTGCAATGCCAGCGGACACCCTAAAACATTCGGAGTTGGCTGACAAAATCTTTAAAACGCTTTTCCTGTTTTTCATAATATTCAGTATCAATTTCAAATCCAATTAGGTTTAACCCTGCCTTATGGGCTGCTATCCTTATGCTTCCGCTTCCGATATGGGTGTCCAGAATATTTTGCCCTTCTTTTGCGTATTTGTAAAAAATCCAATCATACAGCTTTACGGGCTTTTGGGTCGGGTGGAATTTATCCTGCTTATCTAAATATGCAGAGTATCTAAACATTTTCGGGGCTTTGTCAAATGAAGTCCATGCCATTTCACAATCAGCAAATGATAAACCTTCTGGTATTTCTTTATCCCAAATAATGTAGTTTTTACATGGTGGCAAGTCAAAGTAATTCCCGCCCCAAATGATTTGATTTTTTGATACTCTGAATAATTGGGCAAAATATTCTTCCGTTGGTGTTTCTTTATCCCAATCTTTCGGCTTCCATTTCCTATTCTGTATTTTGGATGCTTTTTTGCTTTTACCTACACCCATATTCATATTTGCCAAGTCAAGCCCATAAGGCGGGTCAACCACAGCTAAATCAAAATATTTGTCAGGAAAGCGTTTTAAAGCCTCCACGCAATCCTCATTGTAAACTACCGAGATAGGCACTGCACCTAACAAGGTATTGCCAAAATGCGGGGTTTCGTGTTTCAATTTATCTTTTGTAATATCCATAAACTTTTGTCTTTCAATTAAACTTTAGTGCTGTTATGCCCGCACTTCGGCAATACCCGATACGTTAGCCGCAAGCCTAAGACGACTGCAATTCCGACTTGACATCGTGCCAAAAGTATTCATCGCAGTATATTTCTTCTTCATAAGCCTGTTGACCGTCTGTATTAGTTCCGCAATTATTGCTTAATATTTCCTCAACTGCTATTAAAGAGCATTGTTTTGCAAGTTGCTCAATGACAAATCCATTAATTGAATATTTGGCACTCAATAACTCTTTTGTGTAGTGGTGAATTAACTCTTTTGCTTTTTCTTTTGGTTTCATTTCTATTTAGTTGGTGAGAAAGGCCAGCGGCTAACAGCGTTTTTGCAATAGCCGCCCGACATATCTCGGTTAATAATTAGTTACTCTTTGGCGGCCATCGCAAAGCCGCCAAACGTTATATGCAATGCTACGACAAATCAACATTTGTAACATTACCACACTCTTCGCAAAAATCAAAAGTAAGGTCTTTATATGAGCCTTGTTTGTCATCAATACCTATCTCTTTCTTTTCCCAACGCATTGAGTTTTCCGCGCCACAAGCACTGCATATAACAGCACCTATATTCAATTGCGGTTTCTGTGGTTTATTCGAGTTTTCGTTTTTTAATTTCATTTTATCTTAATTTAAAGTTTTCGTTTTCAAATTCCACGCCTGACATAAACACGCAAAACGTTACACAACCAACCAAAATCGGCTGCAAAGTCGGAACGTGACTTACCGCGCTATTTAAGGTGATTTCAACCTTTCGGGACTCTACACCGTTTACCATGCCGATTTAGTTGGGTGGGTTGGTTATTTATTTTGCAAACATAATAAGTTCAGAAACACGCCCGACACAAATCAGTAAATTTTTATCGTAGCAATAACCACTATATTTGTGGCTGATGGCATCGATATTTATTCTCGAAAACAGCTTGGACGTGTTGTTCGCTCGATGCGAAGATAGCGGCAACATTATCAGGGCGAATGAATTGTTTCGGGAGTACGTCAGCCATATCAAGCCCGTTAACATCTTGGACGTAGTGGTTGAATCCGATAAGGACGAATTCAAGATCGCGGTCGATAAGGCGCGAAAGTCAACACCGCTACCGTGCCGAACCTACGCGCGCACACGTCAGAAAAACGGAGCCGAACGGTACTCAGTCTGGAACGTGTACAGCATCGATGACCATCTGTACTTTATCGGCGTTCAACTATTCGATGTCAATTCGGTCGAATCACACGAACACGAACGGCTCAAATCGCTGCTATCCGATGCAGAGTTCATTGTATCCCACGAAATCCGTCAGCCGCTATCGGCATTACTTGGACTATTCAACCTGATTGATTCGGAAGATTTGCCAGCCGAACATGCCGAACTGGTCAAAATGATTCAAAAAAGTGCGGATGAACTGGATAAAAACGTAGCCCGTTTCGTGAAAAAACTCAGTCGGCACACGTTATGATTTATACTACTTTTGGGTTATGGCAGATATGAGGCGAATTGTCGAGATTTTGGCCTACCAAGTAGTATTGCGTGGAATGCCGCTACGGGTAGCACTTGAAATACTTAATTCAAATAAAGATGAACCTAAGCCGCCAAAACAAGATAATCCTAAGCCTTTGCCTAATCGTAGCCGTTCTACTGATTACCACAATACGGGGCTGCTCGTATCGTGACCAATTGCGCTCGAAGCTATCGGATGCGTATGGTGCAAATATGCGAATGACCGTCCAGACGCTCGCTGATTCAAGTACAATATATTCCATCCGCACGCAATTCGTTGAACTCGAAGACGAATTGCTCAAGGCTGAATCCGAACTGATGAAGCTACGAAACACGCAATCCATCGTAAAAGTTCGCATCAAAACAACCCTGCGAGACACCATATATATCGACAAACCAGTTGTTATCGATTCGGTTGCATACCTGAAACTACCTGCCCCAATCCAAAAGCATCAAAAGTGGTATAGCTTCGAAGGCAAACTCACCGAATCCGGCTACCTATCAATCGACACGTTATCCATCGATGCAGGACTATCTATCGGCATTGGCGATACCTTGCGCTCTGGCCTATTCAATCGCATCATGGGCAAATCCGATCCGGTTGTTAGACTGCATATTGATAACCCATACATCGAAGCGACCGGCCTTACTTCAATCGTGGCCAAACCGAAAAGGCATCGGTGGTGGGTTCCGGTCGGTGCTGGAATTATCGGAGGTGTGCTAATTGGTACGCAAATTAAATAGCTTGATTATTAGCTGATTGCGCAGGTTTATGCACAAAGATGTTGACGCGTATTAAATAATGCGTAGTTTTGTCAACACAATTACAGCAACCAAGCTATGACGTACTACTTCAAACACATCGACACCTACACGTATTTCGCCGCGCATCGTGGCAGCGTGTTAGAGGTTCGCAACTACGAACTTCAGAAATCAATCGCGCTGGTTAAGGACTGGAACTATTCAGCCGACTATCAGCAGTTCCACATTGAAGTTACCGAAGATATGCCGGACGATAAGCGCGACTTCGAACCGATTTCCGAAACCGAGTTTATCCGAAACTATAACGAAGTAGAACTGGCTTTGACTGGCTACAAGAACGAAAACCAATCAATCTTTACCATAATCGAAAAACACCAAACAGCATGAGCGAGCAACTAACCCACTGGAAGAAACTCAAAAATCCGGACTATCTCGGCAGTTGGGATTTGGAGCAAGGCAAGGACATGATTCTCACAATCGCATCGGTGCAAACCAAAATGGTTCACGATGGTAACGGAGGCCAATCGGAGTGCATGGTACTATCGTTTCAGGAACGTGTCAAGCCAATGATTGTGAACTCGACAAATGCCAAAACGATTCAGAAGCTAACCGGAACGCCATTCATCGAAAAGTGGCGCGGTGTTCAGATTCAAATCGGGGTGGCTAAGGTTAAAGCGTTCGGCGAGGTTCACGATGCGTTACGTGTGCGCCAAACCAAACACGCACAGACCGCACAACCCCAAATCGACCCGCGCCTAATTGATGAAGCCGTTATCAACATCGAGGCCGCTGCGACACTTCCAGAACTGCAAACGATGTACACGGCACTTGATAGCCCGATCCGGAACCATCCGAAAGTGGTTGCAGCAAAGGATAAACGTAAATCAGAACTAACACCGAAAAGCAATGAGCAATAACATACCAAAGCCGCCAAAAGTGGTGGTTGCGCCGGAAGGGTGCCTACCTTGGTTTACGGCAGGAAAAGAATATCCAGTTGTTGAAATTTGGGATAAACATGACAATACTTGCGGTTATGGAATATGCATATTTGACGATGACGGCGATTTAAGAGCCACAACGGAAATGCTATCTGCACACGCTAATGGTAATTGGATAGTAAAAGAACGCGAACAATGAAAGCCCACTCATTTGCACAAGGCAGCCCCGAATGGTATCAGATACGCATCGGAAAGGTTACAGGCAGCACACTAAAGCGCGTTGTTGCATCGAAATGGGTTGAGTACTCGGACGAAATTGCCGGTGAAATCCTGACCGGTTACCGCGAAGAATCGGACTATGAGAATGAAGATATGATTCGCGGCAAAGAACTCGAACCGCTTGCAATCGATTTGTATGAGTCCATGACATTGTACGAAACGCAACGTGTCGGATTCATCGAGCATGACTATATCGCAAACTTTGGTATCAGCCCCGACCGGTATATTCCGTATGGCGGCATCGTTGAGGTGAAATGCCCACGTCCGAAAGGCCATATCAAAACCATCCGAACCAACAAAGTTCCGGCAGAATACTGGTGGCAATGTATCGCGGCATTTGTTATTGACGACAGCATCCAGTTCGTTGACTTCGTATCGTATTGCCCCGAAATCGAAGACAGGAAAATCTACACGATTCGATTGGGCAGAATCGATCCTGACGTACTCGAAGCAATCGAAGAAGCCAAATCCGCTTTGATTAAGTTCAACAAGAAAGTTTCCGAAACGATTGCAACGGTTAAATTCTGATGACAACCATTAAAACCATTTTTTGGCTGGCCGCATTATACGCGGTCAGCTTTATCGAAAAACGATTCAAGCCATGACCGCACAAGAATTTGCAACCCGCGTCCGAATGTCAGAGGATAAACTCGGACACGTTACATACACGTACCACAACAAGATTGCAATGAATCGACGCTGTTCGTATCAGCTACTCGGACGGCTGCATACCGAACTCACTTCTGAACAAATTGACGAAGTGCTGTGTATCGTTCTGCACGCAAGCCCAATCAGTCCAGCGAAACTCATTAACACCCAAACCCGATTTGAAGCGCGTTGTCAGATTGATGGCGACACAGCCGAAATCAAACGTGCCGTATTCGATGCGTTTGGACTTGAATCCGAGCGCAAACCGTTACTAACCCGTAAGCAGGTCATGGAAGTGATTCGGACGTGCGACAAGCTGGTAAACAACGAAACCGGTATCGAAGCGGTTCACAAAGGCCGTAAGCAGCCTGGTACCATTCGCCGGCACATGTTCATCCATTTGCTGTACAAGGAACTTCGATACGATTCGGTTGAGAAGGTTTCGGATTTGGTCGGTAAAGCGTTGCTCGGAGTAGGACTTGACCATTCAACCGGACTGCATGCATGCCGTCAATGCCGCAACTACATCGACACCAACTATCAGCCGTTTCTTCGCATGTACGATCCGGCTAAACGATTCATGTTTCAAGCGTTTGGACGATGAAAAACCCTGACATATTCAACCGCATCGAGTCCCGAAGCCGGCTCAACATCAACTACCAATATCCGAACGGTGAGGCCGCTATGAAACGCCGGATTGTTGCGGCTTATGAAAACTGGATTGCAAACCGAGGCCATTACACCTTGCTCCGGATTGCTCAAGATATGAAAGTGCCGTACAACGACCTTGTTGATTACGCGACTAGTCAAATCCAGTCGATGTTTCCGGACGTTCAATTTGAACCAAAACGGCCTGAGATTATGCCCGAAAACGATTACGTTCAGATGGCGCGACTCGAAGCCGGTGCATACGTATCGCATCACGAACAAATGACATTCGAGGCGTTTTACTACCTTGCTAATCCTAAGCTGGAAAGATTCGAGGTTGATGCGGATAAATGGTAACGGTTTTACGGCTTTGTGTCATGCTGCAAAGCGTGGACTTGTGTGTCGAGCAGCTTGCACAAAACCGCTGTTAGCGGTGAGGTTTGCGATTTTTGCAAAGGTGAAGGCTCAATGTGGGATGGTGAATTTAGAGATTGTGATGCTTGCAAAGGAAGCGGCAAGCAAACTGACCTATAACGTATTGGGGCTTTGCGTAGTAGCCCTTAGTAAAAACTTAAAATTAACCACGACACTTGATAGGGCTATTACGCAAAACCCTTGTTATGTGCCGTTTTTCTTCACAAATCAATAATTATGAACTGGAAAAGATACCGTTTAAAAACTTATGCTGTTAGCGACAACAGACCATTAATCTTCAATCCTAAATATCCTTGGTGGTGTTCTGGTTACGGAGAAGATGACAAAAATGAATACTCTGTAATAATTGCATATTTACCAAAGGATGAAGATTTACTAAAGTATTGGGATGATGCTTTTGATGTGGAATTTACAGAAGAAGAAAGCATAAGTTTCTCTGATAGATTTCCGAAGCCGAGTTACTTCGTGTCCTAAAATGGCACATAACGTTCTTTGGCTTTACGCAGGTGGGGCTTTAGAACGATAAATTATCAACTTGCACAAATTTTAATTAGAACTACGCACTTGGGTTCAAACGCTAACCCCCACTTGCGTAAAACCAATGTTAGCGGTAGTTATTATGGAACAAATTGTAAAAGAACTGAAAGCCTGTAAAACGTTTTATGAATTTTTAGTTTACATACGTGATACAGAAGGATTAGAATTAGTTCAGGACAATGGTTGGTATTGGCTTGAATATAATGGCGAAGAAATTGAAGGAACGGGAAAAGAACGTTTTACTACTTCGTCAGAAATGAATGATTTACTACGGTTGGCTGGTCTATAATTACCGCTAACGGTTTGGGTATTGGCGTTTGTTGCCGATGCTAAATAAAGCAAAAAAGATTATTAAATAACTAAAACTTCAAAATATGCACAAAAGCTCAATAGGAAGTCAAGTCAATAACGCCAATACCTTGTTATCGGCTGTTTTTCTTCATCAAAAAATAGAAAAACTAATACCATTTATAAGCGAAGAATTTATTACTTATCCACTTTGGGAAGAAGGTAAATACATTCCGTTTTTAAAGTGTTGGCAAAAAGCTGATACTGAAAATAAATGCACACGTTTGTCAAATCGTTTAAATAAGCACTTTGATAAATCGGGGTATGAAATTTCATTCGTACCAAAAGAGCATAGAAGTGTTATCCACGAATTTTATGTTTACCCGAAGTTTAGAGAGTTGAAAAATGGCTCTTATAAATTTGTCAAAAAAGATTGGTCTATTGAAGAAATGTTAGACTTGTTAGTAGTCGTTCTAAAATAGCCGATAACTACCCGCTTTACGCTATAATGTTCGTAATAACGCCCAAACCGAAACGATATGCGCTATAAACAACTTGAATCCGACATCTACAAATCAGTCGCTCGATACCTGACCGAAAATTACCCGCATCTATTTTGGCGGTTCGATTTCGCAGCCGGAACCAAACTCGGACGCAAGCAAGCCGGACAGCATCGAGCAATGAACCCGCACAAAGGATATCCGGACTTGTTCATCGCGCAACCGATGGGAACAAAACACGGCCTGTTCATCGAAATCAAACGCTCCGATAAGACACCATTTAAGCGCAACGGTCAACTCAAAGCAGACGAGCATCTAATCCAACAGGAATCGGTTCTGAAAGACTTGCAGCTAATTGGTTACGCAGCTACGTTCGCGGTCGGGTATCAGGACGTAATTGATAAAATCGAATTGTATTTGTCGGGAAAACTTTAGTATCTTTGTGACGTTCAGAGGTGAGAGCCTGAACGAAGGAAAACATTAATGCCCAATACGGGCTGCGAGAATTTGTAGTTATTGCTACTTATTCGCTCTCACCGCAGCTTGTATTGGGCTTTTTTCATTTGATATGAAAGAATCAATGGTTATCTATAGGTCATTTTACGAAGCATTAAAAGACCTGCCCGAATCAACACGTTTACAAGTTTGGGATGCAATATGTGAACTCGGGTTGAACGGCGTTGAGGTTGAATTGTCAGGACTCAGTAAAACGATTTTTACCTTAATCAAACCACAGATAGACGCCAATAATAGACGTGCTGTAGCGGGTAAAGAAAACGGACACAAGGGTGGCGAATATGGTAAACTTGGAGGTAGGCCACCTAAAGAAAAACCCTCAAATAACCCCCAAGAAAACCCTCTCGAAACCCCCAACGAACCCTCTAATGTAAATGATAATGCTAATGATAATGTAAATGGAAATGATAATGTAAATGAAAAGGGGAAGATTAGTGTTTCTGACGAAACCAAACCAAAGTCTTTCAAGAAATGGAGCATTGAAGATTTTAAGCAGTCAATTTCAGACAACAGGCTTCAATATAAATCTGAAATGCTTAATGCTTTCTTTAACTACTGGACTGAACTTAATGCAGCAGGTAAGCCACGATTTACAACCGAAAAAACTTGGGAAACACCAAAGCGACTGAAACGATGGTTTGACAATAACGCATCGAAAAACCAACCAAAGCCCGAACAGCCTCAAACATTCTCACGATCTAGCCAAAACCACTACGTATGAAATCAGCAGTTGAGCAAGAGCAATCCATTATCGGCATCATGTTAACGCCGGGCGAACACCAGTCCGACCTGTTCCCGATGTTAAAAGCCGAATACTTCACCGATGAACTTTGCAAGCGGACTTTTGCAATTATAAAACGATTGGTCAATAAAGGCCATGCGATTTCGGTGCTTACACTGAACCAAGAAAATAAGTTGGCAAAACAACTATCTGTTCAGGACATTCGAAAACTTACCCAATGGTCGTTCGGAACATTCTACAACGAACCAGTCAAAGCATACATCGAATGCATAAAGGATGCATACAACCAACGGTGCATTGCAGATATTCTGACCGAAGAAAGCATAGGGCTATATGAGCGCAACGATTCGTTCACTACGATTTCGTCTATTATAAGCCGCCTAAACGCATTACTCGATTCGAACGGCACTACGGATAGCCTGATTGATTTAAACGCGCTTACAACGGCTGAACGCGAAGCATACTTTAGAAGGGCAGAACTGAACCGAGCAGGAAAAACATCGGGAATTGAAACCGGATTAAGTGCGCTCAACAAGTTCACAGGTGGATGGCAACCTGAGTTTATCATATTGGCCGGTCGTCCGTCTATGGGCAAAACTGCATTGGCGTTATTTCACGGTATTAAATCAGGTAAGGCTGGAATATACCTTAACCTTGAGATGAATCCATCACAGTTGTGCCAAAGGTTAATACTTCAAAACGCTACCGGAAGCATAAGTGCGTCACGGCTTCGGGACGGGAACCTTGACCAATCCGAACTGCACGTATTTGAATCCACTATCGGCAAAATTGAGAAAATGCCGTTTCAAATTTACGATAAGCCACGATGCGGTGTGCATGAAGCCATCAGGGTAATGAAGCGCGAACACAGGAAAGGGAAGTGCGACTGGGTTATTATTGACTATCTCCAGCTTATGACGATTGAAGGATGGCGCGGAGGAAATCGGGAATCGGAGGTGGCCGAAATCAGCCGAACGCTTAAAGCCGCACAAAAGGAACTTGGAATCCCAATAATTGCTTTGGCGCAGTTGAGCCGACAGGTTGAGCAACGCGCTGACAAAAAGCCGCTACTATCCGACCTTCGCGAATCCGGATCGCTCGAGCAAGATGCGGATACGGTTTGCTTTGTTTGGCGGCCAGCATATTACGGGTTGCAAAAGGAGGATGGTGGAAGCTATCAGAATGAAGTATTTTACTTGTTCGAAAAGCACCGCCAGGGCGCAACTGGAACGGTTGAGTTTAGGCACAACGATACCATGACCAACTTTTACGATGCAACACAGGAACCATACAATTCATTTTTGCCTGTACCAGAATCAACATCACTCAATCACTTAGCCAACTACTCATTTAATGAACCTGAACCATTCTAAAGTAACGCCTGAAATGCTAATGGCTTTGGTCAAGCTGAACCGAAGCACGGACGAAAACATTGCCGATTGGTTTGAACGCGGAAAGCCAATACATTCGCAACTAAAAGCCATGACCAATCCAAACCACGCCCAAATCGAACAGGCTATAATCGACACCATGATACTAGAACCCGATCGGGACATTTCGATTTCGGACGGTTGCAGCACGATACATTCGACCAAGTTCACGCACAATTCGTATCGTGAGGCGTTGTTTGGGGCCAAGAAAGGGACGGGCTATTACCGAACCGTTTTAACACGTTGTCAGCACTTTATCAAACTATGCAGAAAAAATTCGGTGCAGTTTGTTAAAGTGTAAACAAATTTGCGTAGTATTGCGGCATGACAAAGACGAAACGAACAAGGAGAGCTGGAGCCGGTCGGAAACCGATTTGGGGCGAACGAATGCACGGGATGCTGTCGATGCGGGTTCCTGCCGAAGATTTGAGCGAACTGAAACAGATTATCATTCGGTTTTTAACGAAGAAGTATAAACGATAACACCCCGTTCTTTATACCGACCGGCACCGATACAGTGTGTGGTAAAAGCCGGTCGGTTTTTTCTCGAATCAATCAAACCCAAATACCAACCAACTATGAGCATTTACATCATCACCATTTCGGCAATAAGCGGCCTGATACTTGGCGGCATCATTGTCAAGCTATCGAGCCGCATCAAGTCGCACACGTTCGACGATGAACAAATCGAAGCCGCACCGCGTACACTCGAATCGGAAACAATCAAATCGCTTCGGTCGCAACTATCGCACCTCAACCGCGTCAATGCAGACCTGACCCATGCAGCCGAAAAGCAATTGGAAACGGTCAAGTCGATGGAAGCCGATTTGGAAAAGTACCGCGATTGTTACAAAGCAATCCAGCACATCGGACACATGCATTTCGGCACAACTGATACTAACACAATCAAGCGCGAGGTCGAAACGCTGATACGCGACAAACGGCTGCTTACCAACAAAATCATGCAGCTTGAACCGAAGCGGGATAAGTCGGGGAAGTTCGTTCCGAAAGATGTACGGGTGAAGCGATTACCACGACAGAAACCAATGTGGGGCGGTGAGTTGTCAAGTAATACTGAACAACTGAAGAAAGGAGTTGAGGCATGAGTACCGAAACTATATCAATCAAACTGGGCGACGTTAAACTGGACGTAACCGGCGAAGTCGAAGCAGCCGAACCCGAAATCGGACGGACTACATCATTCGACCTCGAATCTGTTGAGTATCAAGGAATCGATGTTACCGACCTTATTCACGAACTGAAAGCCGTCAAGATTGTATCGGAGGCGGTATTGGAAAGACTATGACAATCGTTGTTATTTGGCCGAAATGAGTATATTTGAGCGCGTTTATCGCAGCTTTGCTCATGGCCGAAAGGTCAACATAGTTTGGTTAATCGGGCGGGAGTGGTGTCCTGCCCGATATTTTTACATAAATTTGTACACAATGAAGCAAGCACTATTCGCATTCGCATTACTACTATTCGCATCGTGTGAACGCTGTTATGAATTCGATATCGTTATTACAGAAACCAAGTACAACAAATCGAACGGCGTTTATCAGTCCGAATCCGTTACGCGAACAAGCAAGACCGACTGTAGTATGACTCGATCCGAAGCAAAGCAGATGGAAAACGACTTGGAGCAATCCGAATCGTACACATATACATCCGGTAACTCGAAGGTGGTTCGTGTCGTATCGGTAAGTGTTCACTAAAATCAGAACTATGCCAGCCGGAAGACCGACAAAGTACGACTCATCAATGTGCGACAAGATAATCGAGTGCGGAAAGCGTGGATGTTCAGTTGCAGAAATGGCTGGTACGATTGGAATTCACAAGGACACGTTGTACGATTGGGCGAAAAACAATCAAGAATTTTCCGACTCCCTAAAAATTGCCATCCAAGAATCGCAGATTTGGTGGGAGCAAAAAGGCCGTGAAGCTACGTTTGGCGGCATCGAAGGGTTTAATCCGACCGCGTTTATCTTCCAAATGAAAAACCGATTCAGGGAAGACTATGCCGATGTAAATAAGCATGAGGTGAAATCGGAAAACCCTTTGGTAATTGTAACAAAATCGGAACAATGATAATTGATGAAGCTCGAACTAACGGCTAAGCAGTCAACAGCATTTAATATAGCCATCGACAGGAGCCACAGCGTAGTGGTTTTTGGCGGGGCTATACGATTTTAAGCCCCTGCTTATTTGAGTAGGGGCAAAGTATCGAGGTGGCAAAACATTTTGGCTTTTAACGACATACTTTTATTTGGCGTTGACCTACCCCAAATCTCGCTGGGTCATTATTCGCCGGACGCTACCGGACTTGAAGCGAAACACATTCCCATCAGCCAACGCGATATTGGACATGGGGTTTCGGTCAAAAGTTGAAAGTTGGAATCGCGATACAAATACCATCACGTTTATTAACGGCTCTGAGGTCATGTTCATGCCGGAGTCGTTCGATGAAGATAAAGACCTGAACCGATTCAAAGGACTTGAAGCAAACGGGATCGGGTTTGAAGAAATCAACGAGTGTCAAGAAGCTACATTCGACAAGGCCATCGAACGTGCCGGAACATGGTTGAACGCTAAGGGTAACCCGCCAATAGTAGTATTGGCTACTTTAAACCCCGCACACAACTGGGTTAAATCGAGGTTTTACGAACCGTTTGTGTCCGGAGCATTGCCTCCATCCTGGGCGTTTATTCGCAGTTCAATTACGGACAATCCGCACATACCGGAAGAATACAAGGAGAATCTACGCAACCTGCCACCCGTTCAGTACGCGCGATTTGTTGAAGGCGATTGGGACGTTTTGGAAGACGTTGACAATCCGTTCCTGTACGAATGGAATGACGACCTGCACATCGACAATTCGATTGCATTCAATCCGAATATACCTACGTACATTTCGGTCGATTTTAACATCAACCCATTATGCGCTTTAGTTATTCAACAGAACGGACGCGGCGCAAACGTGGTGGACGAAATACAAATCGACAAGGGTAGCATCGATGCGTTTTGCGATGTTGTGGAGTCGTTAAAGATTCCATCCGGACTTATCCGAATAACCGGTGACGCAATGGGCAAGGGCGGCACGGTTCAGCAGCGCGACAATTCAAGCGCATACCAATCGATTAAGCGCAGGTTGAGGTTGACCGATTCGCAGTTTATCATTCCGGCCAACCCGACACACTACAACAGCCGAATTGATTGCAACGCGGCACTTCGGAAGCTACCTATCAAAGTTAATGGGATTCGGTGCAAGGGTTTGGTGTACGATGCAAAGCAGGTTCGGTGCGATGCGAACGGCTCGATAATAAAGCAAAACCGGAAAAACATATCCGAGCGTGCCGACTTTCTCGATTGTTTCCGTTACTTTGTCAATGCAATTTTGAAAAGGAATCTATGAGCGTTTGTTCTACCTGTTACGATGCCGGAAGCTACGTGTCGAATTGTTCGCTTGGGCTTACGTTCGGCGTTGTTGATGCCGATTCTGACTTCGTTGTTTCGGTTCAGCACAATGCAACCAAGCGCATTCAAACGTTTGCTGCAACATCGGACGAATCCGGAATGCTTACAATCGAAGGTGTTGGAATCGATATACTACAAGGCTATCAGCTTTGGGTATCACAGGACGGCCAGCGAATACCGGTAACGATTAACGCAACCGAATACACCTGCATCAGTTTCTCCGTAGCAAACTCGGACGAAGAACCGGCCATTGTAAACCTGACTGCATGATTGAGAAACTGAGCAATATCGTTGAAGGTTGGTGGCTTTGGCTTAAATTAGATAAGGCCACAAACGACATGGCTCGGCAACGTCAAGCGATATGCGACCCATGCCAGCACCGAATTAAGTCGCTAAATGTTTGCGGCGAGTGCGGTTGCTTTCTATCCGCAAAAGCCCGTGTGCAAGACGAACAATGCCCACATGATTACTGGTAGCATGTTTATAAAGGTTCAGATTCGGCTTATTAATGAACACCAAAGCGAAGATGTTAAACTTCGCGATCTACTCAGCACCGATGCCGGATTCCATGAGTGCCTTATAAACATCAATGAAATTGAAACATTCTTTCCCGATGATAACTGCACCATTGCAGAAACATTAAGCGGGAAGCAGTTTATAATCAAGCAAAGCATCAATGAAATTCACGAGCGCATTAATCGGGCGTATTCGCTCCCGCTTCTCAGCTAAGAAAGACGCATCCAAGTACAATATGGTCAAGGTGTTTTCGCACAATGGCCACACTTACTATCGAATGGCTAAAGAGGTCAATCTGCCTTTGGAGCGATTCGCTATGGTCATGGGGCTGCTCGAACGATTGTCGTCCGGAATTAGCGGAACCGAGATGGACAAGATTTTAACCGAGATGGAAAAAGCAGTTGCAGCCGGATTGAGCAACCCGAAAAACGCATCGGCCGTTTCTGCATACATCCATGTGATTCGTGAACGGCAAGACACGGTAATTCATCGCGACTTGCTACTGAACATTGCCGCGACCAATATCATTCGGGACGATGAAAATCCGGCAGTTATCAATCCGGATATTCACCAACAAAAGCTGGACGTGTTTGATGCGCTGTCAAAGGAGGGGGCGCACGATTTTTTTTACAGCTTGGGTATCGAACCGCTGATGCCCTTGTTCAGTATGTCGGCAAAAGACTTTCAGACATTATGGGAGTACAACACGGCATCCCAAAAAAATCTGATTCGATCGCTACAAGTGGTGGATTCTCACCGGCGCAAAGGGCAAAAAGAGCAGCAGACGGCCTGAGAGCGCAGGTCATGGACTTATGCGATGGCAACGTAACCGAATACAATGAGTTAATGACTGCCGATGTTGCTACCTATTTGCTTAAATTTGAGGCAAAACTGAAACAGGTACGACATGGCGAAAGTCATCATACAATACGAAGCTGAAACCGCGAGTTTAAAGGCAGCAGTCAGCGAGGTTAACAAGGTCAATGATGAGGTAGTCAAGTCGGCTCAGGATTCATCGGCAAAGGTCGCACAAGCATATAAAGACACGGGTAAAGCCGCAGCAGCAGCGTTCGCATCGAATGGCGTTAAGAAAGCCATTGACGACCAAAATAAGTCCGCTGGCGATTTGGCCGCAAAGCTAAAGGTGCTTTATGCCGAGGAAGTGAAACTGCTCGATGCTGGACAAAAAGCGTCCAAAGCATATCAAGACAACCAAAAGCAAGCCGAGGCGTTACGGAAACAGATTGAGTCGCTAAATGACGAAACCGAATCGCTCGTAAAAGCAACTCAGGCCGAAGAAAAGGCAACCAAGTCGCTTTCGACTCAACTGCGTGACTACAAAAACGCATTAGCCCAGTTAGAACAGCAAGGCAAAGAAAACACCAAAGAGTTCGAATCCATTGCCATTGCCGCTGCGAAACTGGAAGACCAAATCGGCGACACACGCGAACGGGTTAAATCGCTTGCATCCGATACGTTTGTGTTTGATGCCGCAATTGATTCGGTAAACGCTCTGGCCGGTGGGTTCGCGGTTGTTCAGGGCGCGGTCGGATTGTTTGCCGAAGACAACCAAGAATTGCAGGAAGCCATTGCAAAAACAAACAGCGCACTTGCTATTCTGAACGGCTTGCAACAGGTTCAGGCGTTTCTAACAGGTCAAAGCGCGGGTAAATTGGCTTTGTTGACGGCAGGGCAAACGGCGTATGCTGCAGTTGTCGGAACATCAACAGGGGCAATGAAGCTGTTCCGTATTGCGTTGGCCGCTACCGGCGTTGGATTGCTTGTTGTTGGATTGGTTGCGCTTGTTGAGAATTTCGACAAGGTAAAGGCCGCAGTGTTCAGGGCAATACCCGGACTCGAAGCGGTGTCTGCTGTAATTGGAAAGGCAATTGATACGGTAAAGGAATTCTTCGGCGTGGTTGATAGCCAAGAGCGCGATACGGGAGTAAACAAGTTTATCGCAAACGAACGGCGCAGAACGGATGCGGCAGTCGCGGCCATTGACAGACGTATCAAATTGGCTCAGGCCGAAAACAAAGAAACGTTCCGACTCGAAATTGAAAAGGAAAAGATTCTGAAAGATTTCGCAGCAAGAAAACTGGCCTTTATTAATAACAATCAGGACTTGATTCGTCAGGCCAACATCGACACAGCGCAGATTGAATTCGATTTGCAGCAAGAGATTTTGGATCGTGAGGCTACAATCCAAGCTATTCGAATTGCTAACCGAAGGAAAACGGTTGCGGAGATAGATGCGATTGAGTCAAAGTCTATCGATAAAGTAAAAACCGGATTGGAAGAAATTAAGGTAGCCATAATTGACAACTCAAAAGAAACCGAAGCGGAGTTATCAAAAGCATTGGCCGCAAGCATTGAACGTGTAAACAAGCGCAGGGAAGAAATTCTGAAGACGCGCGACCTTGTATTTCAAACCGCGAAAGAACTTGCAAACCTGTTCAATTCGCTTGGGGAACTATCAGCACAACTATCCGAAAACCGCATTGCAAACATTCAGGAACAACAGCAGTTTGAACTTGAGGCCATCGATAATTCAATAAAGACCGAACGGCAAAAGCAACGTGAGCGCGAGGCATTGGAACTGCGTACAAACCGAAAGATTGCAGCCGAGAAAATCAAACAGGCTCGATTGGATAAAAGCATTGCGCTATTCAATGCCATCGTGAACACAGCCGAAGCTGTTACAAAGGCATTACCGAACCCGATACTTGCAGCAGCCGCAGCCGCAGCTGGAGCCGCGCAGATTGCTTTAATTGCAGCCCGACCCATTCCGAAGTTCGAACGAGGCGGGGTGATTGGCGGCAGACGGCACTCAGCGGGTGGAACAATTGTAGAGGCCGAGCGTGACGAATACATTGTGAACCGGAACCAATCGATTAGGCATCGCAATGAATTGGAGGCCATCAACACCTCAACAGCAGCATTCAGGCGACTTATTGACGAACGTTATGTACGGCCAGCTATTCAGAACTTCATGCTATCCAATCGCGGTCAATCAGTTCGGGTTAATGCCACGCTGAATTCAAAAAGCATGGAGCAGGAACTAAAGGCAATGCGTAAATCAATGAAACGACCCGTAGTAGTAAACATTGCAACCAACGACAGACGCACATCATGGCGGTAGATATTCGATTCATAATTGACGGTGAAGACCGAGGACAACCGTTAAATCCGGAAGACTTCGGCGTTAACATTAACGAAGACGACAGCATAGGCGCGCGGATTGTTTCGTTTGAGAACAACCTGATTTTTGGAGGCGATGTTTACGGGTATTTCTTTGACAAGCTACGCGAAAACGGTTATTGCGGATTGGTTTCGGTGCGTGTTGATTACCTCTGCGGCAAGATGTGGCAAAAGTTGGTTGATGGGTTCTTTATCGTTACAGAGGCGCAATTCGAGTACGACAAATGCCAAGTATCGTTAAAGCTGTACGACCAAACATTCTCAACGCGAATCAACAACAACAAGTCGATTCCGTTTTCTATGAATGTCACGACAACAAAAAACGGACAGCCCGTAACGCCACCAACAACACGCGCGCTTGATATGTTCAATCCGGCAGACGGCACTTATGATAGTGGTGGTCGTGCCGTATTGGTTTATGATGCATTCGCGCACCTGATTGCATGCATGAGCGATAATTTGGTTGGCTTCGAATCGAACTTTTTCAGCGCGAACGTAGGCGACACAGATATCGATGTGCTTACAAACGGCGCGAACATTCGAACTGGTGTATCTGCTGAAATCGTCATATCGTTCGAGGAACTATTTAATGCGCTACGTTCTAAGTTGAATATCGGGATGGGCTTTGAAATTAGCACGACCGGACAGCCCGTGTTACGAATCGAACCCGTGTCATACTTCTTCCAAACAACGCCGTCCGCAAACCTGTACAATCAATCGGGCATTCAGATGTCTTTCGATCGCGATAGGCTTTATGCATCGGTTAAGTTCGGCAACGATCCCGCGCTTGAACAAAACGAATGCGGTGATGGTTCGCAGCCATGCACGTTCGCGCAGACTCCATTCAGAGGGTTCAGGAATGAATCGTTCGGGTTCAGCGGTGAGTGCAATACGAACGTTGACCTGCAGCTTGAAACGCAAAAGGTCATATTTGATACCAACGCAATCGAAAACATTTATCGGTTTGGCGAAACAAGTTATGACCTAAATAACGTAATTGTCCAATCCGATTGGGTTACCGGAGTCGGGCCGAGTCGATTCCAAGCGGCCAAAACTGACCCGTATTCAATTGGGCAGGAAGTGTATAATGCGAAGTACACGAACCTCAACGTATCGAATAACTGGCTTAGCGGTTTTCCTTCATCGCTAATGTCGTTTTTGGAAGGATTCGATCCGCTTACAACGATATTCCAAGCACGGGCTACTGCTAACCAAGACTTCGGCATTACGTTTCCGGACTTTACCGGATATCTCGAATACGTTGGTAATTTCATCCAGTTTCCGAACGAACTAATCGACACTGGCAGCAACTATTCGCTGGACACCTACATTGTTCCCGAAGCCGGAATCTATACATTCAACGCATCAATTTGGTCGGAGATTACAGGATCCGTTTTCACCGGCAACCGAACAGGCTATGCAACCATAATGCACTACGACAACACCGACACGCTCATTACGCAATATCAAGGCGGTTTTGCAACGGCTTCGAATATAGACGTACTTAACGCATCGGTAGCGGCTACGTTTGTTGCGAATGCCGGTGATTACATTCGGGTCAACTACTATGTGAAATTCAATAGTTCCGGCCCAGATGGAACCGAACGCATTCTGCCATCATATACGCTCGATGGCGTAACGTCATACACCGAATTTAACGGAAGCGGCCAAAACTTGCTTGATCCCGAACTCGAACCGGTAAACATCGATGACGTTCGCGCCTACCTGTACAAGTTTAACCGACCGCTGACAATGGCTGAAATCAGTTCGATAATAGGCAACACATCAAACCCAATCCAATTCGGGCGCAAAAATGACCCGCTTTCGGTTATTGAAGGCTTTATCAAGACAGTTCAGGTCGGTTCAATCCTTCGCAAAAATGCCGAATTCACGCTCAAATCAAATCAACTATTGCAATGACATACACCTCCATACCGAATCAGCCGTTAATCTTTAACGAATCAGACCAGCTACTTGAATCGTGCGGATGCGGAGATAATGAATTTGAGCAGCTTGTTGACTTTACAGACCAGCTTTCGTTTCAGGTTCGTTCATCGCCATGCCAAGACAGCATTCGAGGCGGTTTAATTACGCTGCAATATTGGGCAGAAGAAGGGCAATACATTATTGCAACCACTCCGACATCGCTTGGATTTTACTCCCGCGTATTTTACCCACAGCAGCCTGATAAGATTGTAGTAGTCAATATCGTTGTAGCCGAAATTTCAGGTACGCTAAATGTATCTGTATCAAATGGAGGAACGCAAAGCATAACGGTTGCCGGAACGTATTCGCTTGTATTCAATACGGATTTTCTTGAGACAAACAACTACTTTTCAGTCACAATTTCAGGTTCTACTTTCGTTGGATCGTTTAACGTAACTGGCGTGACCACAATGCCGCACGATATGTACGTGAACTTGGTCGATGCCAACACGCTTGCATACGTTGATACCATCGCTCCGATTTTAACGGTTAGCGGCGACACGGTAACGGCCAACTTTGAACTACCAGAACTGGAAGAATGCGGCCAGTTTCGTTTGGCTATATCCGATTACTGTGCGAATCCATGCGGCCAGTCGTATGTGTTTAACGGGTTATTCGCTCCGAGCAATTCAGGAATACCCGGGTGGACTTCAAACCCATTAACCGGAACGACAGACTGGACGATTGACACCAATTTGGCCTCGGTTGAATTAGCAGAAAACGATGCCAGCGCGCTTGAGTCTGTTACTGAATTATGCGCGGGTGTCGAATATACCATAGCTATCCAAGTTGATGCAATTCAAAATGCACGTATTCGAATCTATGTTAATGGCGTTATTCAGGCAGGGTCAATCGCGGCAACCGGATTGCAGACGTTAACATTCACGCCGGCATCGAGTGGTGCGCTTTGGATTGTTGCAAACCAAATAACCTCAACGCCATCCAATGTCGAAATTAGCCGCGTTACAATCGGCGTGGCAAATCAGGACGCAACCATGTCGCAATACAGCCATATCTTATCGGTTGGCAACTATTCCGGATGCGAATACTTTAAGATTGAAGGATGCAATGGTGAGGGTCAATTCGGTTTTGATTTCGGCGATTCATCATTTTTCCCAACGATACGACTTCAAGGCCGAAAACTGCGACCACAATACCAAACCGATGTAGACACGTTCCGGTACGCATCCGGATCGTGGATAACGCCATACGCTGACATTCAGAAAAAATGGACGTTTGCATTCTCGCAGTTACCGGAATACGTGCTGGACTTTTTGAGCGTTGCCGTTTACTTCGATAACCTATACATTAACGGACAGCTTTATTTCCCGTTGGATGGCGAATTTCCGGAAGTGGCGTACAACGATGCAAACGACTTGGGTGAATTGCGGATTGACCTTGCATTGAAAGATAACAAGGTTCGCAAAACGCGATGCATTGGAACCGATGCGGAATGCTTGCCAACGATTATCGATGCACTTTCTGGCGACTTCATTATTACTGAGCAGGACGTTGTAATGCAGACGCAAGATGGTAACAATATGATTGTAGAGTAGTTTTTATTACTTTTACATCCGTCATAGAGATACGTGGGTGCAAGGCTTCCAACCCATTCAATCGAGGCCGTACAACTCAAATACCATTTACATAATGGCTTGCGTATCATATTGCGACCAATCGCTCCCAAACCACACCCTCGTTGATTGCAACGAGTACAAATTGGGCGGCGTTTCTGCAATTCTCGTAGGTGCATGCGGTACTGAATTGGTTGATCCGTCTGATGCCGTTGAGGTACAGGCGTTAATCGATGCAGGTACAGCTAAACTGATTGAGGATATTCGTTTTGCCTTGCCTGCAGGTTCGCCTATTACCGTTGACAGCCCAATTGGTTGCGGCACTCCGATTCGTATCAACGAAGACCGGACTGCAACCCTTTACGATGCCAACGTTACTGACGACACCAATGCGTTTTGGAATGACTTGAATAATCGCCGTATTGCTTGGATTCTTGCTTACATGTGCGATTCAGGAAAGGTCATTTACATTGACCCGCCGCAAGGTATTACCACATCAGCCAACTTCATTTTACCGGAGCAGAACAATGAACTGCAACGCTATGAGGTTACATTTAGCTGGCGTGACAAGGACATCCCAACCCAGTACGATGCACCAACCGGAATCTTCGGATAATGGCTAAATCGACTAAATCAAAACAGAGTGCCGCGCCCCAATCTGTGGGCGTGGTACTTTTTGCATTTGGCAAGGTGCAGTACTATCATGCTGCATACAACCTTGCATTTTCAGTCAAGCACTTCAATCCATCCGTACAAATCGCGGCTTTTTTTGGTGACGTTCAAAAAGCGACATTGCACGTTCCCGAATTGCGAGATGTTGTGGATTCGATTGAATCAATCAAGCCCGAACACCTATCGACAGACGGTAAGTTCGATCCAGGCAAATTAAAAGTTAACCTGTACGAATATCTTCCATTCGATGCCAACTTATATCTCGATGTGGATGCGGTTGCTTTGAAAGATATTCAGCCCATGATTGACGAACTGGTAGCGTCCGGCAAAAACTACGCATCGCATTGTGTAGGCTATCACAAGATTGAACAAGGCCGCGACATACCATCAATGCAGTGGGCGTTTGCAGACGTATTGTGGGAGCATTTCGGACTGAAACAAGCCGACACGTTACCGGCAATCAATTCGTCATTCCAATGGATTGTAAAGTCCGAACAGGCGCAAACGTTGTACTACGTTGCCAAAGACATTTACGAAAACAATCCGCTACCGGTCAACAAGCTGCGAATGAAGTGGGGAGGTGGGCAGCCGGATGAATTGTACATGAACGTGGCAATGGCGAAATGCGGTATCGATCCAGCAATTCACGAAGTAGGCCGCAATGGTTCGGCAGAAATCGGCTACATTCATTTTGCAATGATTCGTGGCCTATCCTATCAAGACGTTACCGAGCAATATTACCTGCAATCGTATTATGGCGGCCGCGGGTTTACGGCTCGATATTATACCGAGTGGCTCGATCGGCTACTCAATAAAATGCAATCAGAACATGGCAAAATCCACACGTACAAAATCCACCGAATCATCGAACACAAACACGCTGACCACAAAAAGTGATCTGGTAACTACCGAAACATTTTCGGAGCAGCCGCGTCACGGATGGAACAGCGAGGAATGGGTTTGTAAATTCATCGGTTGCCTTGTTTCGATGTCGAAAGTTCGCACGGCAATCGAGGTCGGTGTGTTCGAGGGCGAATCGTCCATGCGAATTATCGAAGCCTTACCAAGCGGAGGTCAGTTTATTGGTATCGACATCAACGACTACCGAACCAAGCAAGCCAAAGCTGCTTACGAACGTGCGGGATTGGCTATTGATTTCTTTCACGGGAACAGCTTGGACGTTGCCAAGTTGCTTCCAAACAACCATTTCGATTTGATATTCATTGATGGCGACCATTCTTGGGAACACGTCATTAAGGAATTCAAAGCATACGAACCAAAGCTATCGCGTAACGGCGTATTCATTTACCACGATACAATCCACTTGGACGGGCCGAAACGAATCGTTGAGTACGCAATGCATTGGGGATATAAATCAGTCACACTTGATACGCCGGAAGGCCGAGGTATCTCAATCATGCACAAATGAAAACTATCAAGCTAAACCCTAAGAATTGTGGCGGTCGTAAATGTGGCTCAAATTGGGCTGGTGCTACCGAAGCAATCCCATTGAATACACCTGCTAAAAAAGCGGCATAACCATGTACACGCCCGAAGAAATAAGCAAGATTGTTGAACACTTTCGGATGCGGCACAAATCGCACGAAAGCCGTAAGCAACAGCACCCGTACAACGACATCACGAAGCAGACGCAAGGTGTTCCGAAATATCCGGAGTATTGGGAAGGATACAACTTTTCCGCGTCACTACTCGATGCGATATTGCCGCATTCAAGGCCGGACGTTTATCCTGAACATTTGCTTAGTGTTCGCGCTCCGAACCAAACGCAGCAACAAGCGGAATACATTCGGGCAAATTACAAGGCTACAACGCTGAGTGTATTCGAGGATTTCCGGTCAACCGTTTCGCGTGCATTTGCAGATCAAAACTGGTCAATCAGCTACAACGAAGAAAAAGACGTTCGATTCGGTGACGAAACATTTAAGCAGTATGTGACGGAGCAAATCAAAAAGTTCGGTTCGCTTGAGATGTTCGCCAAAAACTTGCTGCCTACTTTGAAGCTGGTCGATGCAAACGGAATCATTGCCATTGAACCGAAAGACGTTGAAGTGGTAATGGATGAAGACGGCATTCCGGTTGAGGGAGGTTCATTAATTAAGCCGCAACCGGTTTATTATAGCTGCAAACGAATTGTAGGGCAGAAACACGACCATTATTATTTGGTTGTTTCGGACGATTACAGCGAAGTAAAGGACGGCCAAAAGACTGAACGCTCCGGCATGGTGCTGTACTTCTTTGACGAATCTGCCATGTGGCAAATTCAGCAGACCGGCAAAAAATCGGATTGGACGTTTGGCACGCCTGAATTGGTTTATCAGTACAATCTCGGCTACGTTCCATGCATTAAGCTAATTGGTACGCCGCAATTGGTCGGTAATGAATTGGCATACAGCAGCCCGTTCACTTCGGCTGTTCCGCTGCTCGACCAAGTTGTGTTGGATAATTCGTATTTGCAAATCAGCAAAGCCACAAGCTCATTCCCGTTTATGGTTGCTGTTGGTGACGTTTGCGAGTTTGAAGACCGCGATGGAAATAAGTGCAATGAGGGACGAATCTTTAATGCTGAAAGTGGCGGCTATTCAACCTGCCCATCATGCAGCGGATCGGGAATGCGTTCACGTATCAGCCCAACCGGAATGTTGCTGATTAAACCGAAGACATCCATAAGCGAAGGTGACGGGCTAAGTGGCGATTACGTTAAGTTCGTTTCGCCGCCTATGGACACGCTCGAGTTCTTGCGTAAAGAAATCGACTCGCTGCTTGCCAAATCGCGTTCAATTCTGCATCTTCCTTCATCGGATGAATCGGTTACTGCCGGAGAAACTAAAACAGCCACCGGAAGCTTAAACAAGCTGCGAGCGTTGCATGCGTTTTTGAAACCAATCAGCGACCAAGTATTTACCATTTACGAATTCATGCTTACCACAATCGGCAGCATGCGGTATGGTGAATTTTTCGTAGGCATCAAACTGGTTTATCCGACAACATTCGACATCAATACGCCAGCAGACTACCTTTCGATTGTTTCCGAAGGGGTATCAGCCGGAGTGCCGCCAGCCGTTACGTATGCCAACATGTACAATTACATCAAGGCCATAAATTACACGGATGAAGAAAGTACGGCGATTTACGAACTTATCATGCAAGCAGACGAATTGCTGCTTATGAGTTCGGCCGACATCATTGCCCGTGTTGCAAATGGTTCGGTTGAGAAATGGCAGGACGTGTTGCATAACAGCGCACCACAGCTTATAATGAATCTAATGCGAAATCATACCCCAACAGAAGCCGCGCCGCGATTCATTGACTTACCTATGGATGAACAGATTCGATTGCTAAACGAAGAAGCAGTAAGCCGCATTCGTGAACAGCGCGACCCGATTCAGGTAGCTGCTCAACAAATCATTCAAGGCTTAAATGGCAACGCTTGATGAACTGACCGACCGGAAGTTGCGCCTGAGCCAGCAGATTGAGGACACTATTGTCACGGCTGCTGAACGGGCGCAACGCCAATCGTGGAAAGCAATCGCCTCTATGCTGCGTGAAATGGATGTGGACGAAAACGGAAACATTGCGCAGACACAAGCCAACATTCGCCGAATCGGTGAGATTGTACAGACGCTAAACACGGTACTCGCTGGTGGCGAATATCGCGATGCGGTACAGACGTTTTTGAAGCAATTTGACGAAAACGTACAACTCACAAACGACATAGCGCGGTTGACTGACAAGACCTTCGAGCCGACCGAAGTAGCCAAGCAGCTTTTACAAATCGCAAAGCAAAACGCGGTAACGGCATTCTTTAATACCGGCGTTCGCGATCGTGTGACGCAGCCGTTTTTGGAACAACTTACCGCAGCCGTTGCGGCACGTGCGCCATTGAATCAAACCGTTACTGCGCTACAAGGGCTAATCGAAGGCGATGATTTAGCAGTTGGTCGCGTTACGGCAAACGTCCGAACCATTGCCAACACAGCTCAAGCGGTAACAGATAACGCATATTCGGCTATTGTTTATGAGCAGGTCGGATATGTTTGGTTCAGGTGGGCCGGAAACGAAATCAAAACAACACGACCATTCTGCGACCATAGGCATGGTAAAGTATTTCATAAGAAAGAGATTGAAGCGTGGGGCGATGGCAAAAATGCAGGCGGGGTTCAGTCCTCATCGTTCTCTCCGTCCAAAAAAGCTTCCGGATCTTCCCCGTCCATCGCGTACATTTCGGTGTAAGGAATTTTCGTCAGGTCGAT
>OGWF01000005.1_pt1 | contig 37042 bp, 42 predicted proteins | sample 1575951 | NCBI WGS metagenome assembly OGWF01 (sample SAMN07581523, study PRJEB24739) | freshwater metagenome | place: Singapore | collected 2015-01
GTTTCCCAGTCACGATAGGGGTTGCATAGGTTTGGTAAGTCGGATATGGTCCTGCATTGTCCAGAGTTGATCGTATTACATATGCAACAGACACAGCTACAGCCAGTGTGCGCGGTCCGTTAAGTACAACTGTATTAGGCGCCGGCGCCACTGGAAGTACAACTTTTGGATGGTTTGGTGGAGGCAGAAGTAATCTTTCTACTAGAATTAGTGTAGTAAACAGGATAGATTACGCAGCAGATACTGTTACAGCTAGCATACGAGGGTCATTGAGTCTTGCTAGAAGTGAGTTATCAGCCACCGGTGGTTATCCGGGATAAAATTTTATACTCCTTAACTGTACCCCGATAAGTAGTTGCATGACTACTAAAATTTTAATCATGGGCTTGCCAGGAGCCGGCAAAACTTATCTGGCACAACACATCCTAGACCATTTACAGCAAGAACGAAAAACGGTCAGTTGGTTAAACGCCGACGATGTCCGAAAAAAATACAATGACTGGGATTTCAGCTATGAAGGCCGTATTCGCCAAAGTCATCGTATGCGGGAACTAGCGGATCAAATGACCTCTGATTATGTAATCTGCGACTTTGTTGCTCCGTTGCCTGAGATGCGTAATAACTTTAAAGCAGATTGGACAATTTGGGTCGATACAATTGATAAAGGCAGATTCGAAGATACCAACAAAGTGTTCACACCACCTGAAGTATACGATTTCAGGATCACAGAACAAAACAGCGAAAAATGGTCAGAATTTATTGCTGTAAATATACTATCCAACACACGTAGACCAACATTTGATTGGCAAAAAGAAACGGTTCAAATGTTGGGTCGTTGGCAACCATGGCATCAAGGTCATCGTGCATTGTTCGAACGTGCTATTGCTAAGACCGGACAAGTTTGTATTATGATTCGTGACTGCCAAGGCTGGCAAGGAAGTAACCCATTCGCAATCGAACAAGTTAAACACTTTATCAAGCGTGACTTAGATCCACTGTATCAAGGTCAATATGAGATTGTTGTTGTCCCCAACATCGTGAATATTACATATGGTCGTGATGTTGGATATGCCATTGAGCAAGAAGTTTTTGACGAAGAAACACATAGTATTTCTGCTACCGATATCAGAAAAGCAATGGGTTTATATTAAATGGATACACCTGTTAGAAGTCTAACAAAAACGATTAGTTGGCGGTTAACTGGGTCTGGTGCAACTTTTTTAATTGCATGGTTGATATCTGGTAGTGTAGCAGTAGCAGGTCCTATTGCAGTAATTCAATTAGTAATGAATACCATACTCTACTACATACACGAACGAATTTGGAATAAAATTTCTTGGGGAACCAATGAGAAGTAATATTATTATTGTGGACGATTTTTTAGACGATCCGTGGGCTATGCGTCAAAATGCATTGGCAGCTAACTATCCAGAGCCTGGTGAAAAAACATACCCGGGAAAGAACAGTGACCGTAGTTATTTGAATGACGATATACTAGAGAAGATTCAAAATCGCTGTGGTCATTACTTGACACCATCACCGGGTAGTAGTTGCGGATTCTTTCGCATTAGCCTAGCCAACGATGATTTTGAGCAATTCATACATATTGATCCAGGTTGGGATTTGGGCGGCGTACTGTATTTGAACACACCGAATCAATGTGTACCTACCGCTGGTACAAGTTTTTGGATGCACAAGCGTCTAGGTACTGAACGAGCACCTGCTAATTCCGAAGAAGGACGTATGCAGGGATTTACTAACTACGAAGAAATACGCAAAGAAGTTATCTATGGTGACGGCCTAAAGCCTGATCTTTGGGAACGTTATGCATACGCCCCAATGAAGTACAACAGACTAGTGTTGTTTGATCCGTTGTTATGGCATAGTCACGGTATGAACTTTGGTGATACTATTGACAATGGTAGATTAGTTATGTTATTCTTTTTCATATTTGACAAATGAAAAAAGCATATTACATTGAACGATTTCCCATTGATCGAATTACCCAGACTGGCGAAGATGGTTGGTGTCACATGCCCAATCACGCTAGAATGCGTTATGGATATTTGGATGCAGTATTAGAGCATATAGATAATTCTGGCCGCATAGATCCAATACAAATACTTATACACGATGAAAGTCAAGTACACGCCGGACCCAGTGGAGTAGCAAGATTATTTGCACTAACACATAAGCGCAATTATACTCATATACCAGCAATCGTGAGTACGAACGAAATATACGAATGGATGACAAACCCAGTAGAAATCACTACCATCGATCAGCTATTAAGTTATTTTAGTCCAGACTACTTACCAAAAAGTTACAGTTTAGATGAAAATGGCGCGTTTTGGCATAACCATGCGCCCTATGTAAACGATATCGAACGGAGCATGAAAGTTTCAGATGAAACTAAACAGAGACTTAGACAAATGATTGAGGAAGAAAACAAGTGAAGCATAAATTCTTTTTCTATAGTGGATTACCTAGAGCAGGCGGCACGATGTTAGCCAGCGTACTGAATCAACACCCTGATTTACATGTTACCCCATTGAGCCCCACAGTTGAATTGTTATACTACACAGAAAAGTACTTTGATGAGGGCAGTGAAGGGTATGCAGCAGATCCGCAACCCTTAGGCAAACAAACAGTACTAGAAAATATTCCAAGAAATTACTATGCACACATTAAGAAGCCATACATCATGGATAACAACCGTGCCTGGCCAAACAATGTAGAGCGAATACAGAGATTTATGGAGCCTGATCCAAAGATCGTTTGTATTGTCAGAGACATTCCTAGCATACTAGCCAGCTTCGTTGATTTGGTTAATCGCAGCAATACACCTGGTGAAAACTTTATTGATCGTTGGTTAGTAGAAAACAATTTAGAATTGACTACAGAAAACCGTTGCTATTATTTGATGCAACCAACAGGTATTGTTAATCAAAGTCTGTGGAGTATGTATCAAGGATATGCTAAAGGACAAAGTCATAGAATGCACTTAGTTGAGTACGATGATTTAGTTGCCGAACCCGATGATACATTGAGAAAGATTGTTGAGTTCTTGGGTATTGAACAACACAAATTCAACTTTGAAAAGATTGTCAACGTAACTCCAGTGAACGATGTGACCTACAACCTAGAAGGTATGCATAGCGTTAGAAGTCGATTACAGAGTCGTGAACTAGATCCTGTGGAAATACTAGGACCTGAGTTGGTTGAATACTATTCTGGCTTAGAGTACTGGCGTGCTAGTAAATCCGAGCATAAATATAATGTGTTCGGGATAAACAATGGCAGAAACTAATACAAAAGGCGCTTTTTGGGGATTTGAAGTAAGGTCAAGACAGCTAGCTGGTACTTGGGTTATTAGCCCTTACTTTCCTCCGCCATCTGAAAAAACTGCATCATGGTTTATGGGTGGAAATCAATCCCCGGGGGCAACCTCTATTGTTGACAGAATTACATATGCGTCGGATACAAATGCAGCCACGAGTAGAGGATCTCTAAGTGGTGCATCGTCAAGTAATAATGCAACTGGTTCTTTAAATTTTGGATGGATAGCGTTAGCACAATCACCTTCTGACACTACTAATATTGATAGAATAACCTACGCAAGCGACTCTAATATTTCTGTCTTGAGAGGAAATTTAAACAGGTTGAAAAGAAACGTATCTTCGGTTACTGATTCTATTAACTATGGTTGGTTCGGCGGAGGTAGAATACCTGCAACCCCGTTCTATATTTCAGAAGTTTCAAGGCTTAGTTTTTCCGACGACACTACCACTACTGTTTTACGTGGGTCCTTGGCTTTTATTGCAGACCGTAGAGCAGCAACAAGCAACGACACTTATGGGTGGTTTGGTGGAGGCTACAGCAGTCCGGCGCCTGGAGAAAGATCATTTGTTAATAGAATAGAATATTCAACTGATACAGACACTGCTAGCATCAGAGGCTCTTTAACAAGGGCAATATTAAGTTTGGCAGCGACCGGCAATCAAACTTATGGATGGTTTGCAGGAGGAACAAACCCCGGAGCTTCTGCTTTTTCTAATATTAGTCGAATTACCTATGCAACCGACACTGCGGTGGCAGTTGACAGAGGATTACTTTCAGTAAATAATTCCACCTTTGCGGCTTCCGGAAATCAAACTTACGGATGGTTTGGCGGCGGCACAGGATACAAGTCCACAGTAGATCGAGTTACATACAGTGACGATACTACTACTGCTAGTATCCGCGGCACTTTAAGTGCAGGTAGAATAGCATTTACTTCGTCGTCGGGTATCCAATAAGCCATTTTATGATATCCGGTGCTACGCAGTCGTGTTTTTATTTTTTACAAAAACAAATTGAATTTCCTGCCACAGTAGCAGTAGACTACGATCCACATCGTTTAATTAAATCCGAAAAAACAATAAAAATACTCTGGGCACACTATGCTCATGACCAACCTATTTTCTTAAACGTTGATTGGAGTAAAATTACCCACGTTGTATGTGTGAGTTATTGGCAAAAATCTCAATTTGTAAAATACCTAAGAGTACCAGAACAAAAAATCACAGTAATAAGAAATGGTGTTGCTGACTATTTTAAGTTCGGTAATAACAAAGAGAAGACATTAATATATGCTAGTACGCCGTTCCGTGGACTACAGTATTTACCATATATTTTTCGCAGAGTGCTAACTAAGCACCCTGATGCAAAGTTAAAAGTGTTTAGTGGAATGAAGTTGTATGGACAACAGGACTCAATAGAGTTTAAACAAATCTATCAAAGTTTAAAGAATACTCCTAACACTTATTACAGTGAACCCATCACTCACGAGGAGCTAGCGAAAGAGTTTCAGAAAGCTATGGTATTAGCATATCCCAATGTTTGGGAAGAAACAAGCTGTGTTACCTTAATAGAAGCAATGTCTAGTGGTTGCTATCCAGTTATCACTGATATAGGAGCATTGCCTGAAACCTCAAAAGGTTACGGAAGCATAGTTAAATTAACTGCAAAATATCATAGTACTGGTTGGATACCTGATACCCAATTCTTGGATAATTTTGCTGACGAACTTATATATGCACTAAATATTTACGACCAAATCAATATCAAACATATGTCAACTGATATCCAGTCATATCACGACTGGAAATTGATAGCAGTTGAATGGGAAGAATTGTTAAACAAACTTACACAAGGAACAACAATGTCAAAAAAAGAAGTGAACATCACTAAATTAGCTACACAATCCAGTGATAAAATCGTACAAGATCCTGCAGTCTTGGAGCGTGTATTTAATGAAGTTTTTAGATGGGAATCTGAGGATAAAGAACTAGCTCAAGGTCGTAGCAATTTTCAAATTGAGAAATTTATTGCTCTTGACAACTTTACTGTTCCTAGTGCATTCCAGGCTATGCTAAAGAACCGTCGTATCATGGCTGAGGGTTTGTTCAGTAAAATTACTGAAATGAAAGAACACCAACGTGAGTTTGATTACAAGTGGGGCGATGCTGATAAAGAGAAACCTTTAGAGTGGTTCACTAAAGATGGCGGCAAAAAATTACATTGGTATGATCTAGATTATCTAAATTTACAAAACTTCTTAAAGAGTTCTGAGTTAGAAATTCGTGACCGTGTACAACAGATTCAATTCTTTGACCAAATTCTTGAAAAATTGATTGAGATGAACGGTGGACCTATCTCACGCGAACAGTTCGAAAAAGAGGATCATATTTACTGGGAGCGTAGATTCGCTAATCAAGCCATGGACGAAATGTTGTCTCGCTCTACGGGCATTAGCATCGGTAACATTCACAGTATGCGCAGAGCAAGCGCCCCTACATTAGTTAGTGATGATGTTAATCGTATCAAAAATCCATTCCCTGATTTAGGCAAAGCATTGGCAGGACCTGAAAGTCAAATGGACTTCATACTAGACTTACAAAAGAAAGTCATGGAAGGTATTCAAGACGTTACTGGTGAAAAAATTGCTGCACTAAACAATGAAAAACCAAAGCAAGCTAGTATCGAAAATCGTTTAGATCGTATGCATCAACCACTAGCTAAGGTAGAAAAAGTAGCTAAAAGCGAAGTTAATAAAGTAATATCTCCCAAAAGCCTATTCAATGATGCGTTGATAAATAAGAGATAATGCCAATCTACAATGACATATTTTCGATAAATCAAGTATACGAACTGATGGTTGACGGTGAGTGGGTAACCACTCCCTACGTACTTGTTACCGCTGGAGTATGGTTTGGCGGCGGCGCTAGTTTATCTAGAGTGGACCGCGTGACGATATCATCAGATACTAATACTGCCACTGTACGCGGACCGCTTTCAGTGGCGGGACAGTATATAGCTGCTACAGGAAACTTGACATATGGATGGTGGGCAGGTAGGTTTCCCGTTAAATCTACTGTTGATAGAATTACATTTAGTAATGATTCCGTAGTTGCAACAGTAAGAGGACCGTTGACATCCTCTGTATATGGATTAGCCGCAGTTACTAGTCAGACCGCCTCCTATTTTGCAGGGGGATATAAAACAACCACTGTAAATAGGATCACACATGCGACCGATACTGCCACTGCCACTGTCGTTGGAAGTGTACCTACACCCGGAACTATGAATTCTGCTGGAGTTAGCGATTCCACGTCCTATGGTTGGATGACAGCGGGAATAAGTGACGGAGTTGTGTATTCGACCTTTGTTAGGATAACGTATGCATCGGACACGACTACTGCTGCGTCAAGAGGAACTTTGTCTCTAGGAAGATATGGTTTTGCCGCATCGTACACTACTTCATTTGGCTGGTACGGCGGCGGCACCACTATTCCGGCACAAACAAGCATCGTTGATCGCCTAACTTACGCAACAGACACCGCAATTGCATCAGCGCGAGGTCCGCTGCTAAATAATAGGTTCAATCACGCGGCCGGTGGAGATACTAATGTTGGATATTTCGGTGGAGGATATGTTCCAGCCGCAACGACTTCCTCTGTAACAAAAATTACATATGCGACAGATACTGCAACTTCAGTTAATGTGGGTCCTAGGTCTGTTGCCGCGCGGGGAATAGGCGGAACAAGCGGAAATTTCTAATTTGTGACTACAATCAAGTATACGATAGCATGATATGCAGCAAAGAACTTGCTACCATGTACTATCATCTGACGTTAATTAATATACTACTATTTAAAATCTATGGTACATAGAAAGTGTGATTAGGTTTTTCGAATCTAAATACTAGATGAAACACAACCCATTATCCCAAATATTGATTCAGCCCAACGTGTTGAGTAAAGACGGTCTAAGTCACATGTTAGATTATATAAAAAATCAACCCGATGTTGACTTAAGTGTATTCGACCCTGAAAAATCAAATTTAACCGGAAACACAGAATTTAGCGTAGACAAAAAGATAAGGGATACTCAATTAGTTGATATGGGGGATTTATTTAATCCCGTAGTTGACCTATATCGTAGTATTGTCAAGAACATCATCAACCCGTTTTATGAATTTCATATACGCGACAGTGAGGTACCGCAGATATTAAAATATCAAGTAGGCGGCCACTATTCCCCTCACGTAGATGGTGAGAGCTTATGGAAATCGCCGGATGGAGATTTAATGTGGAGAAAAAGTACAGACAGAGATATAAGTACTGTGATCTTTTTAAACGATGATTTCGAGGGAGGAGATTTTGTATTTCCAGAGTTTAGGGTCCGTGTAAAACCTGAACCAGGTATGCTGATATGCTTCCCTAGTACACACCAGTATCTCCACGGTGTTGAACCCGTAACTAAAGGGGTTAGGTACACAATGGTTAATTGGATGACGATCAGCGGAGTACCAACCATGGCTGAACAAGAAGCAGAATTAATGAATAAATACAATATTAATTTTTCTGGGAACAACTAATGACAAAATACATAAAACATTATTACGTTGATGGGACAGACCTAACAACATTTTTAACTGACACTAACATCGGTAAAGACGGCAAAACTCACCCTAGAATTGATGGATTAGACGTTAAATTCTGGTTTATTGACAACAATGGTATTGATTATTGCTTGAGTGTAATTCCAGAATCTACGACAATCACACAAGTCACCGGGTTAGAAGAAATGGCATACAATGACTGGGCGAATGAAGTTGAAATTCATTTCAATAATAGAAAACTGGAAGTGTCTAACGATGCTCTGTTACTCGAACGAGTAAATATGACTTCTGAGGAAGTTATGGCTCTTGTATTGAACAAAGATTCCGTAGAAGCCATGTTACTAAGTTTTCAGAGCCTAGAGCCTCTGCTGCCCAATCCTTAATAATACCGATCTCTAAATAAGATAGCAATAACCATACTGCTATCTTATTCCTATTTGTGGCTGTAAAATATATATTTACATACTACTTTTTAAGGTTCTAAATAACTGTCTACATAGACTTATGTTAGAACAATCAATAACTATAACGGGTGAACAATGCACAATATTAACGTAGTGAAGCGAAGCGGAGAAACAGTACCATTAGATATATCAAAAATACAAAGACAAGTTAGTTATGGATGTAAGGGCATAGATGGTGTGAGCCCAAGCATGATTGAAATTAAAGCCCAAATCGAACTACACGATGGGATGAGCACCAAAACAATTGACGAATTATTGCTTAAAGCAATGGTCAACTTGATCGATGAATCAGAAAATCCAGACATCAACAACGTCAATTATCAATATGTAGCAGGACGACAAAAGGTCAGTATGCTACGCAAAGAAGTCTACGGCACTTACAATCCGCCTGCGCTTTATGAAATCGTAAAAAAGAATGTTGAACTTGGAATGTACACTTCCGAGTTGTTAGATTGGTATTCCAAAGAAGAATGGGATATTATTGATTTGTTTATTGACCACAGCAAGGACGAAAATTACACCTATGCGGCTATCGCTCAATTGGCAGAAAAGTACTTAGTGCAGAACCGTGCTACTGGTCAAATCTATGAGACACCTCAAGTTCGTTATGCTATCGCTGCTGCTACTGCATTTCACAATGAACCAAAAGATAAACGTTTGAAATATGTAAAGGAATATTATGAATGCGCTAGCGATGGTCATTTTACTCTTGCCACTCCTGTCCTTGCTGGCCTCGGGACAACTACTAAACAATTTAGCTCTTGTGTCCTTATATCTAGCGATGATACTCTTGATAGCATTTTTGCTGCGGGGGAGATGATGGCAAAGTATGCTAGCAAACGTGCTGGCATTGGCTTAGAGATTGGTCGTATTCGACCATTGGGTGCACCTATTCGTAACGGTGAAATCAAACACACAGGTATGATCCCCTTCTTGAAGAAGTGGTTCGGTGATCTACGTAGTTGCAGTCAAGGTGGTGTACGCAATGCAAGTTGTACAGTTACATTCCCTGTTTGGCACTATCAGTTTGAAGACCTAATTGTATTAAAGAATAACCAAGGTACAGAAGAAACACGTGTACGTCAAATGGACTATAGTGTTGTAGTCAACAAGATGTTCTGGAATCGTTATCGTAACAACGAGAACATTACATTATTTGATCCACACGAAGTGCCTGATCTGTACGAAGCATATTATAGAGACAGTGTAGAGTTTGAAAAACTTTACACAATGTATGAATCTAAGCGTGGCATCAAGAAGAAAGTATTGCCCGCTGTTGAAATGTTTAAGAACGGTATCTTGAAAGAAAGAACAGATACTGGTCGTATCTACATGGTTAACATTGATAACGTTATCAATCAAGGACCATTCGATACAACACTTGACCCGATTTACCAAAGTAACTTGTGCCAAGAAATCTTACTGCCCACGAAACCCTTTCAGCGAATTGAAGACGAGGCAGGACGCATAGCCCTATGCACATTGGGCAGCATCAACTGGGGTAGTTTTAAGACACCTCAAGAAATGCGTAAGGCGTGTCGTGTGTTAGTAAGAAGTCTAAGCAATCTCCTAAGTTACCAAGACTTCTTAAGCGTACAAAGCCAACTAGCTAATCTAGACTTTGAACCCTTAGGAGTCGGTATTACCAATCTCGCATACTGGCATGCAAAGCGTAACTTCAAGTACGGGCAGTCAGATGCACTACAAGAAGTTAAGCGTTGGATGGAACATCAAGCATTCTATCTAACTGAAATGAGTGTTGAACTTGCACAAGAACGTGGTGCATGTAAGAAGTCTCAACAAACATTCTATGGTCGTGGTGTATTCCCCTGGGAACGTAGAGCAGAAGGTTCTAACGAATTAACTGATTTCACTCCTAGTACTAACTTAGACTGGGAAACATTGCGCCAGAATCTATTGAAGTATGGCATTCGTAATGCTACACTAATGGCTATCGCACCTGTCGAAAGTTCAAGCGTTGTATTGAATAGCACAAACGGTATTGAAATGCCAATGGAACTTATCAGTGTTAAAGAATCTAAAGCAGGTAGTTTCGTACAAGTTGTACCAGAATACAAACGCTTAAAGAATCGCTATCAGTTGATGTGGGATCAGCGTGATTGCGTAGATTACCTAAAGACTGCGGCAGTACTTGCAGTTTACATAGATCAGAGTATATCTACGAATACGTTTTATTCACCGAAACATTTTGAAGGTGGAAAAGTTCCTGCAACACTTATTAGTAAGAACTTGATGCTTGCTTATAAGTGGGGCCTAAAAACCATTTATTATTCATTAATAGATAAGATAGGAGCTAAACATGCGCTAAAAGAATCTGACAATGTTATTCCATTCGTCAAACAAGATGACTTAACAGATGATTCCGACGATTGCTTGGCCTGCAAACTATGAACTATCAAAAGATATATTACTCTCTAATTGACCGTGCTAGAATCAGGTCTACTGTGGGTTATACAGAAAAGCATCACGTTCTACCTAAATGTTTAGGAGGTGATGATATAGAGTCAAACATAGTTCTTTTGTATCCAGAAGAGCATTATTTGTCTCATTTACTATTGTGTAGAATATATCCTAAAAATCAAAAATTATTATATGCAGCACTAAGTATGACCACAGGGTCACTTGTTAATTCTGGAAAGAGAAATAATAAATTGTACGGTTGGTTGAGACGCCAATATGCGGAGTCTATGAGAGGGGATAATAATCCAAACAGAAGAAACCCTGAAATTCAAAAAGAAGCTGCTAAAAAAAGAATCGGACAAAAACGCACCGAAATGACAAAACACAGAATGTCACTTGCTCAGACGGGTAGAATTTTCAGTGAAGAAACTAAAGATAAGATGGCAGCCGCCGCGAAGAATCGCCCTCCCATTAGTGAAGAAACTAGAACAAAACTAAAACAACGCAAACCCAATCCATATTGGACAGGTAAACAAATGTCTGATGAAACTAGGGCAAAAATGTCAGCTTCTAGAAAAGGAAAATCAATGTCCGAAGAAGCTAAAGCAAAAATGAGAGTAGCTGCAAAAGCAAGAGAAGAAAATAAACGCAAACAAAAAGAATTAACACAATGAGCAAAGAACAATACAATTTATCAAAGCCAACCAACTACTTAAAACGCACTATGTTTCTAGACCCAGAAGGTCCGGTAACAGTGCAACGATTTGAGGAAGTTAAATATCCCAAGATTCAAAAATATGAGGAGACCGCTAGAGGTTTCTTCTGGGTTCCCGAAGAAATTAGTTTAACAAAAGATAAAATTGACCATAAGGAGGCAAGTGATGCAATTAAACATATCTTTACTAGCAACTTACTACGTCAAACAGCACTTGATAGCATTCAAGGTCGAGCGCCCTCACAAGTACTTGGTCCTGTATGCTCGATCCCAGAACTCGAAGCCTTGACATTAACATGGGGTTTCTTTGAGACTAGCATTCACTCAAAGAGCTATTCACATATTATCCGTAACGTATACGGAGTTCCTAAAGAAGAATTCAACAAGATTCATGATACTCAGCCCATTATTAGCATGGCAAGCAGTATTGGCATGTATTACGAAGATTTGCATCAGTTAAATTGCCGAAAAGAAGTCGGAGAAAAAATTGATGAATACGAACACATCAAAGCTATTTGGTTAGCACTAAACGCTAGTTATGCACTTGAAGCACTTAGATTCATGGTGTCCTTCGCAACAAGTCTTGCTATGGTAGAGAATAAGATTTACATTGGTAACGGAAACATCATCTCCTTGATCCTGCAAGACGAAGTGTTACACAAAGAGTGGACAGCGTATATCATTAATCAAGTTGTCAAGGAAGATCCTCGCTTTGCGAAAGCTAAGGTAGATTGTGAGCGAGAAGTTTATGCTATGTATCTTGACGTTATTCGTGAAGAAAAAGCATGGGCAGAATACTTGTTCAGCAAGGGTGTTGTTATTGGATTAAACGCAGAGATCCTAAAAGACTTTGTTGATTACACCGCATTTACATCACTAAAAGAAATTGGTGTTAAATATAACGAGAATCACCCCAAGTCTAGTCCTATTCCTTGGTTCAATAAACATGTGAACATTAACAAGAAACAGACAGCCTTGCAAGAAAATGAGTCAACTAATTACGTCATCGGCGTCATGAGTGACGTAGTTGAATTCGATGCGTTACCCCAACTATAAGGAGAAAATTATGAAAGCAATCGTGTGGTCAAAATATAACTGCCCTTACTGCGAACAAGCTAAGGGCTTGCTCAAGATTAAGGGCATCGAGTTTGAAGAAAGAAAAATCGGAGACGGATGGACTAAAGAAGATTTACTAGAAGCAGTGCCAACTGCACGTACAGTACCTCAAATTTTCTTAGACGATGAATTGGTCGGTGGATTCACTGAACTAAAAGCTAAACTTACAGAAAGCACAGTATGACATTAGAAGTCGGAAAAGTATATACATTCAAACTGAATAGTGGCGAAGAAGTGGTCGCAAAGTATAGCTCAGAAGTAGTGGGTGACTATATTAACGTGACTGAACCAGTATCTATCGCCCCGGGGCCACAGGGTATGGGACTAGTACCTAGTCTTTTTACTGCTGACCCGTCACAATCTGTCACGATAAATACTAATAGTATTGCTATGTACTGTGAAACTGAGGATTCAGTCAAGATGAAGTACATCGAAGCAACTACTGGTATCAAAGTACCAGACAAAAAGATCATAATGGGATAAAATGGCAGCATTGAGCAGAGTGGGTGATACCAATCAACCCGGTGGAAAAATTGTGAGGGGTGCAGGTACTGTTATTTGCAATGGTATACAAGTGGGATTGCACACTAGTACTATTACGCCTCATGCACCATGGGGTAAACCACACCCGCCGCACAATGCAGCTAAAACAACTGATGGCAGCCCTACTGTATTTGCTGAGGGCGACCCAGTATTACGTGTAGGTTCTGGCAATACTTGCGGTCACAGTATAGTTGTTGGTAGTCCTGACGTAGAGGTTCCATGAGTTTTAGTCCACTTAATATAAATTCAATAGGTCAACTATTACAGAATCAAGGGTTGCAAATCAACCCTATTGCACAATCCTTTATGGGTGTAAGTGAGTTCGTACACTCTAGCTATACTAAAGGAACTACAGTTGGGGGAACAGTACTAGATCCACTGACTGACGCTATAAAAACAGCGTATGATAGAAACCTAGTAACTAGCTCAGTGTATAATGCTATCACTACGATCGGAGCAAATTCTATCGCCGCATTAGGTGACAGCAAACCTTCTACTTTTACAAACACTTATAATAAAGAAATGTCACAATGGGGTTGGTTGAGACTTATCCCTTGGCAGGCATGGAAAGAATTTTATATCAACAACGGAAGTTATACTGATTTCTGTTCTACGTTTAGTACTTGTTTCGGAAAGTACAAGCAACTTAACTTGCCAATCGAAGCAGCTAATAACTCTATCAATTACTTAGATCAAGTCTACAGTAACATGAATGATTTGATTAGTGCAGACATAACGGGTGTATCACTAAGCACATTCTATTGGGGACAAGATTTAATTAAATCAGGTAGAGCGATTGATTTACTTGAAATCGATGCATTCGGTGAACCCGACGCATTGTTGCGCAACTTAAATAAAAACAAAGCAGTTACACAGGCTTTGGGTTTAGCACTATTAAGTGTGGGCTTTACTGATACAGAAGTGAAATGGTTAAGCGCAGGCACTACTAAAGCCACATTCGACCAACAAAAACTTATGTATGCTGCGTTTTGTTTGATTACTGATGCGGATTTGATTGACGTTCTTATTCCGTTAAATTGTCAAACTATCGGATTAACGTCATTAGCAGACTTGCTAGATCCTAAGAAGCTATTCCCTAATTCATACATGACATTAACGGTTCCGGTGTTCAACGCTACGCCTCAACCCACAAACAGTAAAACATATTATCCTATATACACGACTTCTGGGGGAGTGAACGCTCAGGTTGCTACTAAATTTGAAGCAAGATTGATAGGGATTCTTCCCACTGACATTGCACAGGCTGCAGGTGCTTTCTCAGTGTCAATGCTACAAGTTCGCAACATTCAAAGCATGAGTATTGAAAAGTTCAGTCAAGCAGTGACTAATTTGGAAAACGTCAGCGACCTAGATGTTAATGGTACTAATGTTCCCACTAATGCAAGTCTAGCACAATCTGCACTCGCGTATCTAGCTTTGGGTACAGGTGTCAAAGGTCTGTATACTATGTGCGACTTCTTTGGTGCAATGACAAACATTCACTATCCGCACAAGTTATTAACCGATCAAATTACTAATTTACAAACCAGTGAATTGTTTAACATATACGAAGAACTTAGATTGGCAGTGTCTTGGGAAGCCGCTACAGTCTCAGTTCAATATAGCACTGAAGAAGTCGAGATTAGCCCGGGCGTTATTGAAAACAGATATAGAGTTACGGGAATAACAATTACTGACAGTGGTGGTGGATATGGTCGCGGTGGCGCACCTGCCCCGATCATCACTTTTACAAACGGTCAAGGCGCGTCAGCTACTACTCTTATAAGTGATACTAAGTACGGAAGAGTTAGCCTTAAAACTGTCACACCATCATCAAGTTATTCTTTAGTGATACCTACTGCAACAATACAGGCTCCACCTACTGAGTTATTGCCCGTACAAGCTGATGGCACAAAAGCAACGAACGGAACGAATTCTATACCGGGGACTTCTGGCTGGCCACAAATGAATACCCCTGTGCAAAACTACATCAATCAAGCGAATACTGAAATTGCATTGATTCAAAATAATAATCCTACTGCAGCCACAGCGATCAATAACACATATGATACTTTTGGAACATACTTAAAGAAAGAACAAGATGCTAGAAGCCTAGCTCTACCTGGCATCGAAGATTTGACTAGTCAACCAAGTGATGTAGTCTTATTTGTCAACGGGTCATCGTCATTTAGTATGGATACTACTACGTTTGGTGCAAGCAACGTACTAAATCAGATATATAATCCAGCTTTCTTGGGCGGAAGATCATTAGTTGCAGGATTACGTGAAGCAAGAAATCAAGCACGATTAAGTCTTGCAGGCGGGACATTAGACAATGATGTAAATGGAACCGCAGAGTTTCAGTTACCAAGACCGAACGGTGCTTCACTCAGCGACATTATATCACAGCAACCTTCTCAGGGATTCTTATCAGCATACCCATTGCCTCCTGGGGAAGAGATACCACCGGGGTTCATTGTCGATCCAGTAGGTAACATCGTAAACGATGGGCCCAAAAATGGTTACGGAGACCCACCATTCGATAACTGGAACTTGGTTAAGCCAGTGCCCGATTATACAATAGGTATTGACATTATTGATTTACCGTTGTATAATGGGCAACCAGACGTTCCTGGAAGTTTTGCAGGATCACCTGATAGCAATTTAATTCCTGATAACTTAAGTATTATAGTTACACCATCGGTGAAAACTATACTAACACCGGACCAAGCCATAGCAGAAGTTTTACGCTGTAACTGCGATTGCTGGGACGACTTGTAACCTTTACGGTTGCATTCAATTGATTCTGGGTGTATAATTGTAAGACCCGGAGAAAGGAGAGACATGTCTCTAACATTTCCAAAACTGATGAAGTTTTTTATTTTTATTCCTCTGATCCTATCCAGCCTTTTTGTGATGGACAGAACAATTCACGTAGCAGAGCCTGCACTAATTCCCAAAGTAGATTGGGCACAAGTCAAATGTTTGGCTACTGGTATTTTCTTTGAAGCAGGCTCCGAATCCCATGTAGGTCAAGCTGCTGTAGCTAGAGTTATTATGAACAGAGTCCGTCACGGATTCGCTAGCACGCCTTGTAAAGTTATCTATCAAACTCACGTAGTACAAAAAGATGACGGGCGTTTCAAACTATGCCAATTCAGTTGGGTTTGTGACAATAAAGCAAAGCCAAACGAGAAAGACCCTAGATTCATTCAAGCAATGGATATTGCATATAGAGTAATTGCATTCGATGCATATAAAGACGTAGTGCCTAAATCTGCATTATTCTTTCACGCCACTACTGTAGACCCTAATTGGCCCTACAGAAAACTAAAGCAAATTGGTAATCATATTTTTTATGCAAGAGGCAACAAAAAATGATGAACCGTAGCCCAGAACGAGGATCTTTTCATATCGAATGCGAACTCAAAAGTGTAGAAGAAGGTCGCAAAACTGCTGAACAAGCAGAAGAAATGATTGAGTTCTATAAGTCTTGGGAAGAACGCCGTCGTGAGTTAGAAGCTACGGACGAGTGGAAAGTAGATAATATGGAATATGATCTACGTTCTACTAAATGGATTTGTGATAAAGCCAAAGCAAGCGAAGCATACGCACAAAACTTGTATGCTGCTATGTGCAATAATGAATTTACTAAAAACGATGTTTGGCCATTGCTTACTGACAAGCGCTGGTCAGCAAGTTGGCGTAGTGCAGGTGGCATCATAGCTAACATGGTTGAAAAGGGTGACTATATAGATTGGTACTGTTCTGGTATACATGGCGATTGGTCTGATGAAGAATATCAAAACGCGACTAAGGAACAGCAAGAGTATTATCTGTATGTTAAAAACAATTTTGTAAGTGAGAGTGTTGTTACCGAAGAAATTCGTAATGATTTGTTGAAATTGGGTTGGATCGTAGTCCCAGAAAATGATGATAAATTTTGAGTTAGTCATATAGTATGATACATACTGTATGGCTAATTTTGAAATCCAAACCCAATTTGAGCGTATCAAGCAAAACTTATTAGAAACTGACACTAATGTCGGTACTATGGTCATTTATCGCAATGAACATATTGTAAGTAAGTCACTTTATCTATTCGGTGAGTATTACGATAACCTAACCGAAGTAATCTGTAGATATCTAAGCCCCGAAGCAGTTTTTGTAGATGTTGGTTCTAACTTAGGTTACCATGCTATCTCTGTTGCTGAAAAAGCAAAATGTCCTGTAGTAGCGTTTGAGCCACACCCCAGCAACTTTGTTTTGGCTGCACACAACTGCCATGACAAAAATATCAAAATCTATCATGCAGGATTGAGCGATCAAAATGGTGAACTCAAATACGACGACTTAGATCATTTCTCTACGATCGGTAACGAAGAATTAGAGAAAGTCGAAACAACAGCCCCATTAGTAAAGTTAGACGAGATTGATATTCCGTTTGTAACTACAATGCGTATTGATGTAGAAAAAGAATCTGAAAAGATAATTGCAGGTGCAGTGAATGTAATCACAAAATTTAGACCTGCTATCTTTTATCGTGCGGTAGAAGTTGATGACTTTATGCCTACGTATAAGGCTCTAGACCAACTCAACTATTCTCAGTATTGGGTAACTTGTATGATTAAGCCTGGACGAGACACATACAAGAAAACAGAAGATAATCCTTTTGGACAGTTGGGAATCAGTTATATTCTAGCGGTACCCAAAGAGATTACACAACCAACTGATTTGTACCCAGTTACACCTTTCGAGGACTTCAATTCACTATATCAACGACTGGCGAACTACACGTTATTATTTTAATTCCATCTAGGGTGTTTGTTTAACTGTTCGTAAAACTTATCAGGAAACAACTCCCAAACAGTCTGTGTAGTCCCTCTATAAAACAGGTCACGTGCTTTTTGCATTTGACCTGTTTCTACCATTGCAGGAGCAAATATTCTATGAACTAATTTCTGTGTACCTGCGTCATTTTCATTGGTAGTAATAAACATTCTACTATCTTTAGGACACCATTCAATGCATGTAGGTATTAAAAATTGTCCAGTGACATGCTGATGCGTTACTATTTGATTGCGTGTGCGTAGTGACGGTGTAGGAATCATATCAGAAAAGACGCAAGTTCTAGCTGCAATTCTATAACAATTCTCTCCCATTTCAGGAAAACTATGTGCGGCTACACTACCTATTGCTTTGTCGTTGTAATATAATATCCAAACACATTTCTCTACTTCATTGCGAAAGCAGTCTATCATTTTTGCTTGACTAGAATTGTTTTCAAACCCTTTCTCTTTCGCTATATTGTAAAATTCTGATAAGTTTAGATCAGGATTCCATTCTACTATTTTAAACATTCAATACCTTTGCTATAAAGTCTTCAGGGTAGTTTGTTCTAAAGCTATTCCAACACAACATGTCAAACGTAGTCCAGGGCTGCGTTTCTTCCCATTTGATTCCTAAACTATCTAAGTGTTTACGCATCTCGTTCTGTCGGGTCGAGTATATATGACTTTCTACATCCTTGATGCTGATATTAGGTTCGGTATAGTGATATGTAAAGAAATAGTTGATTGATTTTAATTTACCATCAACAACAAAATAGCTTGAGGGATGCATACTGTATTTGTGTAAACCCAATTCTTTGTGTGCATTGATGATACCGATCATTTGTTCTTGCCAGTCTGGCAACACGGTGTCATAGTTTTCAGTAGTGCAATTAGCTCTGTTCCAAAAGTCTAACCCGTCAACTTCTAAGTAAATTTTTTTATTGTCATGGTCAATGTCTAGGATTTTAGGTACTAAATCAGGTTTCTCTTTACTCATTAAAGACAAATACTTGACTTCACGCTCCCACTTTTCATGCATCTTTTCGGGGTCAACAACTTGGTTTTGTCCTTTATGATACACTCCATCGTTATAATACCATTGCACAAACGTCTTTTTGTCCTCACTTATCAGGCTAGTGTAAATAAGATTGTTACGTGTAGGACCTTCACCGGGTACGTTGTTGTAGTAATATTCGTAATTCATAACAATATTTAATAGATACAATCATGAACGTAGGTATTTTCGGAGACAGTTACGGAGACGATAGAACAGGTGAATTAGGACACAAATCTTGGGTAAAATTACTGAGCGAAAAGTACAACGTCACTAACTACAGTTACACTGGATCAGGTTTGTTCTACAGTTACGACCTCTTTGAAAAGAATCATCACAAGCACGAAAAAATAATATTTTTGGTCTCGGATCCCGACAGAATCTTAATGCCTGCGCACACTAAGTTAGATGTAAGCAGTCATTTGACATACAACCAATGCAGGGTTTTTGCAGAAAAAATTAACAAGGACTATGAACTAGTTGTAGATTACTTTGAGCAAATACACAATTCTGATTTTTACAGAACATCGCATAAGCTCATGGTTGACAATATTCCAAACATTCGTAAAGACGCTATTGTTTATCCTTGTTTTGAATTTAGTTACTTGAATAAATTCCCTTTATTCCACGTGACACGTTTTGAAGATAACTTTATCGGAATGAACCCCGAAAAAAGGGTAGAATTATACAACAAAGGGTTGCGTGATAGTAGGACCTGTCATATGACCGAGAAAAACAATTATGTAGTCTATCAGATGTTTGATAGCTTGCTAAACCATAGAGATTTTGAGTTGTCTGAATCATTATTGCACAAGCCAGAACATTCGCTAGAATATTACTATCAAAGTAAATTTATGGATAAGATAAGGAATTAAAATGATTAGAGGAATTAACGGACAATCATATATAGACATGACCCCATATTTAGATATGGAAACCTTCGACAAACTACAGCCCGAAATCTACCGAGGATTCGCTGAAGCTAGAGAGTTTGCTAAAGAAGGTACATGGATGGCGCCAGGGTTTACGTTTGAGCAAATGAGCTACCAACCCAATTGGAAACCCATCTATAAAGCAATGGAAGAATTCTTAGCACTACCCGATGATGATCCAATTAAAATGGGCGGCATTGACTTATACAGAGACTTTAAAAATTATAAAGTTAGAAACAAATTCACACGGTATTTGAAAATGGCTATGGGTGCTTACGATCCGTATATCTATTATTTTCTATGGGAAGAAGGCGATTGGAACGACAGGCCCGGCGAAAGAGAAATGACAGAAGAATCAAAGTATTTCCCGGGTGTTGTTGATTGGGTTCTTAAATTGAAGGGAACTGTGTTTGAACATATTGGCCGTGTGATATTCTTCCATTGTGAACACGATGGATTACCGTTTGAGCATAGAGACTTAGATGCAAATAACGGGGTTAATGTTATTGTTCCGCATCGTAACGAGTTCATTCATATTCGTCCTGACACTAGAAATCAATTCTATATTTGGGACCCTGATACAAAGATGAAATACGGAATTAATGCTAGAGCAGCTTGGTGGAATGATGTTGATTGGCACGGTGGAAATAAAGTCATGGCACAAACATATTCACTTAGAATTGACGGGAAATTCACAGAAGAATTCCGTAAGAAATTAGGCATTGACCATTTGGAGACATATTAATGAAAGAATACGTAGGAAACTGTAGTAGCGTGATTAATTGGGACGAATTAATCAAATCCTTAGAATCGCAAGAACCCGGGTTTGTTGGTCCAAGGCATCGTAGAGGAGATACAAAAGCCTTAGGAATTGACGATGTTGCAACAGTGTGGGAGAATGCAGGATATGTTCCAATTGGTGACGGGGGTAACGCAGGATGGGATATGTTCTTGCCCGGCAAAAACTTTAGCTATGACACAGTAAATGCTTTCGCTAAGTTTGTAGGATTAGATGGTTGTACAAATGCATGGATCGCTAGAGTAAATCCAGGAAAAGTAGCACCCTGGCACTGGGACGTTACTGACGATGAAGCTACACTAGACAAGAAAAGTGAGATATTGCGATTTCACTGTCATATTCAACGACCCGAAGACAGCATCGGTCACAGTCTAATACTAGAAGATGAGATTTTCTATAGAGAAGAACAGGGCGCAGTGTACAAATGGCCTAGTCGCAAGAGTTGGCACGGGGCAAGCAATTGCGGACTTAAGCCGTTCTACACATTCCAGTTCTGGTATTAATAAAGTTTTTTGTATATGTCAGGCATTGGGTTCCCCACAACCCAATAATTGTGGCTATGCTCTAACATATATTGTTTAAAAAACACACTAAAATCAATAGTATGTTCATTAGAAGCCTCAGTGAATCTATGTTGACTATTGCCACCTATAATAGGTTCAATTTCAGATAACGGCAAGACGCAATCGTCCATATCTATACAAGAATAAAAGTCAATTGTTTTTATTTTGTTACCCGTAACATAAAAACTATGCGGATATAATGATAGTTTGTAAATGCCCTCGTTTTTCAAGTCATTACAGATATTAAATATCTGTTCAACTGCATCTTCTGGTGGTTTTTGCTGAACCTTAATATCATACATTATACCGTTAATTGTGGGTTTACTAAACTCAATAAAGATTCTGCCCTCTTCAACTTCTAACAGTTTAGGAGCCCAATCGTATTTTTGAAGTTTAGACAGATAACTCAATTCGGTATTATATAGTCTGTCGGTTAATGGTTTAGGTAGTCTATCGTGAAACCAATAGTTATAATCATTAACAAAATCCATACACATAATTGTATTTTCTGGATTCACCAATGGGGTATAAACAAGATTACTAGGACCTTCAGTGTGGTCAATGTAATCAAACTTCAATAAAGGTTTCCAGTTTTCTGTTATCATAATATAGTTAATTTAATCTGACCTAGGCAATGTGATTTCAGTAAAGCTAATTTTTCACGCTCAATAGAAAGTGTCACCCCGTTACTAATTTGAGTAAATTCAGTAATAACCCCCGTTTTATTCCAACGGTTAAGTAATGGACTTATTGTATCGTCAAACAAATATCTAACGTCTGTGTCGCTAGTTAAACTCACTTTTACTGGGTCATTTAACATGTTGTCTATCAGTAGCTTTCTAACAACTAATTGAACCCTAACCTCATATCCGAAATTAACTGCTGAATGTCTAGGACCAGCGTTTAAATCATACCAGCAACCGTCATTGAATGTAGGATACATTGTTTGTGTATCTATGTTAATCAGAAAGCTACGATTATCTCCCGTAATGTTTAAATGATATCTATCGTCAATATCGCTGTGGGATTGATAAGCGGTTCCATATTTAAGACTAATCAATCTAGCTTCACCGATGTTTTCTGGAAGCATTTTCAACAGTTCTTCCCAGATAGTGTTTTTAAACTCTGGTTTTATTTCCCATGGGTCGTAGAAGAATCTACCTGTTGGCTGATTTAAACTTAGTTTAAAATCTAAGTTGGGTATTGATTGTCGTGCCGCAGTTAATTGTTCGTTAGTTACTGTGAGATTTGTCTTAAATAGCATGTTAATATTTGGGGAATAGAAAATTGATAATCAACTCGATTTGATACTTGATTCTGTCTATAACAGTTCTGCGATAGAGTTTGGTTATTAATCCCTTACTTCTTATCCATTTGTTTAGTGTACTTATCTCATTATCCGTACACTTTTCTAAAACATGCATGTGTACGCCGAATATATTCAATTCATTGTATTGAGATAATTCGGTGACTTTATCCCATAATGTATGATGTTTGATTTCCTGATTTTGTGCGGGTAATATAGATTGTGCCAAGTAACTATAGTATATACACTCGCTAAAGTTTCTGTGATTGAACCATTCACGATATGCGTTATCTTTCACCAATTCAGGTTTAATTACAAATGGAGTTTCACTGCTTAAAAAATGAGTCAATGGTTCTACCCCTAGACATTTTGCAATATACTTGTTACAAGTGTCGTATTCTTTTCTGTGTATGTTATTTTCTATTTTCCCTGACCCTACGATATCTCTAAAAGAATTTAAATCTGTGTCACGGATAAAGAAGTTCTTGCTGTCTAAAATGATATAATCGTCGTTTAGTAACTCTGCTATTTTAAGTTTATAAACTATCTGTTTGTGCCATCCAGAATGTTTTAAATCTCTCCATTTGGGAAACACTAACTTTAGATTATTATTGTGATAATATGGGGATAACTTATTGTACCAAAAGGATTCATTAACGTATCTGTCATTTACTATGACATAATGCGTGGTGTTTTTGACGAATCTTTCTATGGATTCGGCTTGTAACAATATTTGATTTAAATCACGTTTGCACGTTACTGTGACTAGGATCATATTTAGTTAATGGAATATCTGCTGCACAGGTGCAGTAATTTCTATCGCAAGTGACGGGCTCGGTTGGAATAATGAAAGTACCATTATAGATATTTCCTAGACTTCCCCCAACTCTGCAAGTAGCACGATGTACGTCACCGTCCCAGTTAATCATTAAACTTTCTAGCCCTGCATTGCAACTCCAGCCCTTATATTGGTTCAAGTGTAGTTTAATAATGTCGTTAGCATGACGTTCTTTTGTGCCACCGTCAACATGAATAATGCAGTTGGGCTTAACAGTAGCAACATGACCTAGTATCCAATCTAAATCATTTTGGTCATATCGCATATCGTCAAATAAATCGTGGTCACCCTCAGTCCATCGGATCCTGCGAATAACATACGGAATATCGTGAAAGCTCAACATATCAACTGCGGTTCTTACATCTTTCATTTTGTCCTGATGCGCCATGACATTGACAACTATGTTAGTTCCATTACTACCATTGTTACGATCATTCACGTTTTTTATCGTGTATAAGACATTAGACCAATCGTATTCAAAGTGTAGGCTGAACACATACTGATCCACTTGTTGCATACTATACCATAATGGTTTTCTAGTGCCATTTGTAGTGATGCTTAGCCACATGTTCTTTGATTTGATATAATGAATTAATTGTTCAATATGTGGATGAACACAGGGTTCTCCGCCAGTTAAACTCAAACGAACGGGTTTAGGTAATGTTGCTAGTTTATCTACTGTGCGTTTCAGTATCTCTAAATCAGTATGCGGGCTTTCATTATCGTGAATAGCTGCAGGGCAATAACTGCAATCGTAGTTACAACGCTTGCCTAAATTCCATTCAACTTTGATATAGTTTTGGTGCCCCCAACGACTTTCTACTTTATACATATTTTTTAAATTCCGGTGTCACATCTAAAAAGGACTGCTTTCTGGTATTATCCAGTCTACGATTAAATTCAACACAATCTTCCCATAAATGAGTCTGGTCTCTAGCTTGTAGGTAATTGATATTATGTTGGATTTGTTCTAGTGTATACTGTAACAGTTTTGGTTCTTTTTGTACATACTTGAATGTATGTACTTTTCCCTTAATATCTTCTAAACGCTGTATCGCTAATTGTTTCAGTGATTCTGGCAACACTTGTGCAGATAATACGTTTGGGTATTCTACTCTATGTGTGTGAAAGATGATTTCCAAATCATTTAAAAAATACTCGATAATCTTGTCTAAAACTAATATGTTGCTGACTTGAACCGTCACAGCGCCCACAATTCTACTGATATTAGGTATTTTCTGTATCTCACGGATATTGTTAATTAATGTAGTCCAATCAGCATTCCCGCGAACATATTCATAACTGTCGCCGATCCCATCAATACTGACATTAACTGCAATTGATTTAAAGTGTGGCCAATACTTATATATGTTTCTATCACCCTTGCCCAACATACTTAAATTAGTAGCATATTTAATTTCTATTTGATTTCCGTAGGGTTTAAGCATTTCTAATATGCGATAGTGTTGCGGATCCATTAATGGTTCGCCACCTGCAAACTCTACCCTACGAAAGTGTGGCAATAGTTTCTCTAAGCTATTCCACCATTCAGGGCTGTCTTGGAACTTATCTAAAAACGGTTTTCTTTCTAAATTATGTTCTTCTACGATTTGGAACATAATGTTGTTTTCTTTTTTGTAGAAATCTTTAATCTCACCCCAATCATTCCAACTTGTGCTGTCCATTGGGTGACACATTCTGCACTTCAAATTACATAGATTATTCAGTTTGAGTTCCATTGTGGGAATCTCAAATGGCATACTATAATCATCATTTAACTTGTCTAGTGCATTGGGGTATAAATTAACTCTGGCTTCGGGAATAAACCCTTTGATATGTCTTTGTCGTAAACTTTCTACACCCTGATCTTCTAAACTAAAACAAGGTTCACATTCACTTGGGCGCTCGTTATTCAATACCTGTTTACGTATACGTTTCATAGTATCGTTATTCCAGATATCTTCTAGCTTTTCTTTGTCTATAAACCCCACTGGATGACTGCGGCAACATGCACATATTGCTCCGTCTTCACGTGTGGCTAATCCTGTAAACGGATGCATACAGAATGTTTTACTTTGACTGTTCAATTGACCACTCTCTTTCTAAACACCAGAAACATTTACCGCATGTGGGTACATACTGATCTGGTTTATATGTACGATAATCTAACCCTTCAAACTCGCCTTCACAACTACGGGTCTTTTCAAATAAATCCATAATATTATTTTTTCGATATTGTTTTAATACCCATGATTTATCTGTAAATCTCAACGGGTGACTGGCGATGACACCCATATGCGTCATCAACTCCATATGCTTATTATTGTCGTTTTTGACAATATCTCGCTCATGCATCGCACCTTCTAAGTATACTGGTGGATTGCGTGTGACGGCGTTATAAAAACACTTGACATTATTGTGGTAGCAAATATACTCACTAAATGATCTTTGTTGAATGTTATCACCTGACACTGATTTACCGTATTCGTCTTTTATTGTAGGCCCGATGTTTCCGTATTCAATATCGGGCGCTATGAAATTAGTATGTCTGGTAATATGTATATCGAACTTTTCTAATAGATATTGATAAACTCGTAGACTGTCATTCTGCTGCCACGGTCTAGATTTCCACATTCTAATGTGGCTAATACAATTTACGTGTATATCTAGGTTTCTCTCTGTGATTATCTTACACAATAGATACGCCAATAATGCACTATCTGCACCTCCGCTGAGCGCAATTGCAATACTATCCCAACTGTTGTCAAAAGGTATTTCGACCCCGTCGATATTAATTAGTTCCATGTTTCTCCAAATATCTGAGTAATGGACTAACGCCCACTGGGTCATAACCGTCCAGTGCTAGATGTATTGAGTTAGTGGGTTTAAGATTAAAGTCTTTGCAGACTTTATAGTAATTGTCGCCGTGTGTATTCCATAAATAATCGCTAGAGAAATTACGCACAAAATGTAGTCCAATTTTAGCTACTGCACGTAAATTCATATTGTAGTCGTTCATAATAGTAACGGCATCCTGCATATAATTGCGCTGCCATCGTAATCCTATTCTATTCCATCCTAAACCCAAACCCTTGCTTAAACTCATACCCACTGAGTGTATGGCAGGATGACTATAATCAAACTCAATATCTCTGCTGCTGCTAATCCACGCACTATCTATATGCACAGGAATATCTTTGCGCAGACAAACAGCTAATAATTGATTCATGTCTTTGTGTATTTTTCCGTTATTGGGAAAGGGTAATGCAATGATTAACGGAATTCCAGCTATTAGTGTTGACATATCATCGTGTATTTTAATAGCCAATCCTAGACGGTCATGATATCTATAGTCTCCTCGCAACACTTGCACTGGTCCCTGCATATAGATATTGTCTATATACTGTGTGCAACCATTAATGATATCAAGACGTTCAAACTTTTCTAAGCCTGATAGTTTGTTTAACTTAGAGTTCAACAACCAGTGACTGGCTTCAGTCTTGAAATCATAGTAAACATTATCTGTCATGTCTTTGTCTAACTTCCCAGACAACACATCCATGATTGCTTTTTCTAAGTTGTTATCACTTAATGGTTTTGGGCGCTCAATTTGAAGGTATTGGCTATCATAAGCGGGAGCCACGGTAACACGATTCATTGAAATATTTATAAACCCCCGGTCTACATTAAATATTTCAATGAGTAAAACATTCTGGATGCAGCCCGTTGATACACAATTGGGTCAATGGCAAGAACAAATCAAGCAAGTATCGGGTAGTCCTAGCTTTTGCGTATTACCCTGGATACATTTAGCTACAAGACCCAACGGGGATATGCGTATTTGCTGTGTTGCAAACGCTAGCGGTGCAGACAATGGTGATTATACTGTGGGCTTAGTCAAGATGGAAGACGGTAAGCCTGCTAACTTTGAACACAATCTACCAACAGAAGCCTTCAACAATGACTATATGAAATCAGTGCGTAAACTGATGTTGAAAGGCGAAGTCCCTGCAAGTTGCTCGAAATGTTTCAAAGAAGAACAAGAAGGAATCGCAAGTAAACGTATCTGGGAGACGGGCACATGGCACTATAATAACGTTGACATTCCTAAATTGATACAAGAAACGCAAGAAGATGGGTCTGTTCCATACAAACTGCAATATCTTGATTTACGATTAGGACATACGTGTAACTTGAAATGCGTTATGTGTAGTCCACATGACAGTAGTTTGTGGGTTCCAGAACATAAAAAAGTATTTCCAATATTCAAGAGTCCTCTTATTAAAAAGCAAATGTCATGGGACGGTAGTGAGTTTAACAATCATTGGCATGAGAACCCAGAGTTCTGGCGCGAAATAAATGAACAGATACCTAACATTAAAGAATTGTACTTTGCAGGTGGCGAACCACTATTAATTAAAGAGCATAAGCAATTTCTACTAGAAATTATTGACAGAGGATACGCAGACCAAATTGGCTTGCGATATAACACAAACGGCATATTAATCAACGATGAAATGATTGATATCTGGGAAAAGTTCAAGAAAGTAAAAGTAGGAATCAGTATAGATGGCATGGGGGACAGAGTTGGATATATCAGATATCCCACAGACTGGAAAGTAGTTGAACAGAATCTATGGCGATTAGAACAAACAAGTGGTAGGATACAAGTCAATATCGCATTGGCCGCTCAGATTTTGAACATCAAGCATATCCCAGACTTTATCAAGTGGAAAGTCAGTTCAGGGTTTAAGAAATTAAACTTTGAAAAGAACGTTGCAGGACAAACAAACGGTGGCGGCTTGATAGGCGTGCATTTATTATGGATCCCTACATGGTTAAGTCTACGTGTTTTACCCAAGGAAGACAAACAAGAAGTAAGGGAATTATTTCAGGATTTAAAGTTTTGGTTGTGGGATAATTACACACAGGATGATGAATTCTGGAAGACTAATCCCTATGGATGGAAGCGTTGGGAGGGTATCTTAGATTGGATGGATGCTGAGGATCACACCAACTTATTACCTGACTTCAAAGAATATATTCAAACACTTGATAGACAACGAAACACAGATTTCAAAACTGTATTCCCGGAGTTAAAGCATCTTCTTTAAGTCCTGGCACATAATTGTCAATGTGCTGCTTAATCAATTCAGATAAGAAAACATTTTTGTCCCCTTCTAAATGATTGGCTCTATCGTCAATCATGGGGAATAAAAATGTTTTTCCAGTTTTCCCTGACACACTTAATGAAATCAACGGTGGTCTAAGTTCTACCCCATTCTCAAACGTGTATGGATACGTAATGTTCACGGGTTTAAAACCCTCAAATGAATATTCTTTAGGAGTAGCAAAGCTCCATAGATTAATAATCTTTGTCTTGTCTTTAATCTTACTGAGTACGGTTTGATCTATAAAGCGTAGTGCTGCTATATACTCTAGGTACTCTTTCTCCTCATCACGCAGCACAGTAAAATATTGTTGTGCTGCATCCCATATTTCTTTGCTAAACCAATTATCGACCCCTGGGTAGTTTTCACTGAACCACTTTTCTTTTTTAGGATCGTAACCTGCTAAAGCCTTGCTCATATGAATACTGCGACACGTTCTATGAAATAGTCTTGCGGGAATAGTCCAACAAATGACTGTAACATCAGGTATGTTGTCACTAGCGATTAATGGATTTAATTGCATAATAAGCAAGTCCCACACACTAGATCCTCCCATACCCAAGTTGACAACTTCGGCATTATAGTGTTCGCTTAATAGTTCAATGTAAGTTTTGTAGTCAGGACTCGTTCTATGCTCACAGAAACTATCACCAAAGAACCCTAAGGTTTTAACCATTGTAGTCGCTCCATTGTTCTCTGGGTCTACTGAAATTAATATCTTTACTGACACCGCATGTACGAACGCAAATTACTAATTTCTTAATATGCCAATATGTTTCCCAGGCTGTTTGGAACTCGGTTGAATCAATAATATCTTTGATTGATCTTTTAGTAGCGTCTAATTCACCCAATGTTTTTACCATGTCAAAGTGCTGGTCTCGCATCAATTGAGACACGTGTGATAGTTCAGGCTGACTATGCCATAAGTATGGAATAGCCCCAGTGTGACAGCATGGGAATAAGTTCTTGTGTGTATCTATGAAAATCTCTTTATCTTTTTGTACCTTGCAATCGATCACACTGTTATCCATAATTTTGTGAAAATTGTCTATGGTTTTCTTGTCGATAAATTTCATTGGAGTATCGCTTGCAGGCTCGATGATGTGAGTCTTTTCTCCCTTACGATTAACTACATTAATCTTTGCTTCTAATAAGAAACGTGAGCTATTTTTAACTGTAAAGTATTTGAACCCGTATTCTTTTGATAGTCGTTCTGCCTCATCAACCTGATGCTGATTATGTTGGAATCTAATGAAAACCCATTCAGCTTCACCACCTGCATCGATGAACGCCTTAGCATTTTGCAATACAGTTTCAAATTTAGTCCCTATTCTATAAAGACTGTGGGTGTCACTTAGTCCATCTAGTGCAAAAATGACTCTATGATTTTTTGGCATTACAGTAGCTAACTCTGCCCACCACTCAGTCTTTCTAGCACCGCCGTTTGTGTGAATGAAGTTTTGACAGTTTGGATTAGTTTCTGTTGCGTACCTGCACATCTCAAGTAGATCATTATTGAGTATTGGGTCACCGTAGTTACCGCAGAAGTAAAATCCGTGAATTTGATTCAATACTTCGGGATTCATAATTGTCTTGAAGTCATCTAGTGTCCAATCGTTCAATTGCACTCGTGGGTTGATTTCACCACCGTTGATGTTTCTTGCGCACATAGGACAGCTAGCTTGGCAGTTGTTTGTTATTTCTAAATGAACTTGTTTTAGTTCTGAGAATCTGAACATAAGTTTAATCTTTCTACGATGTATTTTGCAGCATTGATAGACCATTCTCTTCCTGGATGGCTACAGTCTCTGGCTTTGCTATCACGATTTATCAAGTCACAGTCTAGACTTTCCGCATCATGTAAGTTGGTAGTACCTTCATAATATGGGCAGTAATCCTCCCACATTTTAATCATTGTCATTCTATTCAACACTGCTTGAATGATAGGATGATATCTATCTTCTGTAAATGCCATGATTAAATCCCTATCTTCCTTAGGATTGTAAACAATGTGTTGTGGCAATAGATGATCTAGTGTGTGAGCATGAAACCACGTGACTCTATCTATGTTTGGCCAAAGACTGATTACTGCTTTGGGTTTTGGATAATATGTTCTTAGTATCGCTTGGTTACCCATACTAAACATCATGCTTGATCCGCATACACCCATGTTAACTGTATTGATTCCTGTTAGTTTTTGTATATTGCTAGATAATGTATCGGACTCATCTAGCCCCTGACCAAACACATGACTACAACCGAATATAACAATTGAATTGGCCCAATCGATTTTGTCAAATTCTTGTGTGCGGTAGTTTTCTGAATTTATGTTATAAAAAACTTTGTTCTTTGCATAATACCAGTCTGGTCCTTGCTCACGTAAATTCTTCTCAAAAATTTCTAGTGTGTCGCTTGCCCAAAACTCAGTCGTAAACGATGCTTTTTCTTTTTTTGTACTTACTGGTAAAAATTTACCTTCATTGATATCATTGTGTAGTGATGATCTCACCCAAAATTTTGGAAACATCAAGTGCTTATACTTAGACATTCTTTTTTCCTATAATCATGTATCTAGTGTACAGTGGTAACTGTAACTCACCTTTGTATAGTATTGTTTCCAGCCCAGATTGTCCCGCAAATTCATCTAGTGACTTTGCAGTTCTGATGTGTTCTGGGATATCATAATTGTTGGACTGTAATACAATCAATGCGTCATGCCTTAATCCACTAAGCCATAGATCGTAATCATCTTGTGAGATATGTTCACAACTTGTATTAATGACTACATCCGTGTCACTGCGCAAGTTAACCATGTTAGCTGTCACTGCTCTGAACTTACCTTGATTGTATTCAATCTGGTTCATTGTGTTCGCGGTATGTTCGCAATGTGGGTCAATGTCTACACTGCGAATATAACTACAAGGTATGTTACTTTGAAATAACATACTTGCGAGTACCCCTACCCAGCCACCGTGGATATCTACTGTGACTGCGTAATCAACATGTTCATCTAGACAATTGATAAGCCATTCTTTACTCTTTAACTGCCCACTCCAAAATGCGTCCATTGTACGCATTGGATTGTTACTTTGTCTTATTGCTTGCATCCAGTGATGGATATGTTCTGTGTCTATTTGCATTTTGGTATCTTACTATCTGCGCTACTTAAGCAACTAGGTGTGATACATACTTTTGGTTCTGTAAACAACGTAAAACCTTCAGTTAATGTACCAAGTCTTTCGTCGTGGCAACTGTAGCTGCGTTTGACTTCATTTTCTCTAATGATGATTCCTTGATACCCTGCGTTACATGTCCAACCACTAAACTTATTGAATCCAAACGCATTGAAACGTTCAGCTTGGTCTAAGTACCAGACTTTGTTTTTACTGTCTATTAGTTTGACTTGTAGTACGTCGGTGTCGTTGAAATGTTGTGGGAATCCCGTCTTCATTTTGTTTATCATTTCTTCACTGTAGCCATCTACTACCCGACTGGCAGTAGGATCAGATTGGGGCTTAAGTGTTACGTTAATACCTCTATCATTGAATCTTCTACAACGGTCGTACAACTCGTCAAACTTTTCAGGAACCATTACTTGATTGATTGTAACAAATACATTGTTCTTCATCAAGTGTAGTATCTTGTCTCCGAACTCTTGCTCGTTTGCAAACTCGTGGTGATAGCTTGCTGTTAAACTTCTTCTAGTGCAAGTCTCAGTGACTTTTAAATATCTGTCCCACCAAGCTAGTCCTGGACTTAGATTGGTAGTCATGTGAACACTGCTATCACTAACCATTGCAAGCAATGTAGTTAAATTCTTGTACGCTGTAGGCTCTCCCCCACTAAATGACCAATGAAACTTATTGAAGCCATTTTCTTTAGCCTGTCGTTTGATACTAGAAATTGTATCTACATATGTCTGTAATGATTGATGGTCTGGTGTTTGACTGTTAGCATAGGGCCAGCAATAACTGCACTTGTAGTTGCAGAAACGTCCTAGTATCCAGCTAACTGAGAATAGCTTTTGGTCAAGCATGGTTTCTTGACCAAACTTAATTATGTCATCAAATGGTATATCAGTGAAATTTGTCATATTGTTCTTTTAGCCACTCAAAGTCATTGATACGCATTAGATTCTTGTGGTTGTCTTTGTTTTGCTTACCGTATGCCATTCCCAGTTTAGCACCCTCAATCGCATACTCTCCATATTCTTCTCCTATGCCAACTGTACACCAAACGTTAAGTCGTTCTATTGTTTCGTCACTTATTTGATTGTTGATAGTCTGACTAGCTAACTTGGCGCATTCTCTAAACGCACTTCGCCAAGTATTAAATGGGTCCGTGTTAAATTTAGTTACGTTGCTGATAATGGGAACAGGTTTGTAAACCTTTGATATGCTTGTAGTCATATCAGTGGTGTTACTGTTCATTCTAATCGTAGCCATTCTAGGTAACAACTTAACACCGCCGTTGCCATATACTAACTTGTTGATTGGGTTGACACTACGCCAAACTCGTACAGCTTCAGGTTCATTAAACTCTATGTCACACTCAAAGTTAAAGTCATCTACTAATTCAGCATCACCGTCAACTACCCAGAAATAATCAGTCTCACATAACTTAGCAGCAGCGAGGTGAGCATTATGAATTCCCTTAACTCCCGATACTTCTTTAACATCGGGTCGTTTTTGTTTGACACGTTCGAGGTTTGCTTCTCTGTTCTTTTCAAAGTAGCTAATAAACACACAATCATATTGCTCATTTGTTTGACTTCTACGCACAGGCTTAACGTCTAACTTATACTGTTTGCTTTCTTCAGGAGTAAAAACATCTTTGATGTGCTTGTCGTTAGTTTTGATTCTTATAAGATGTCCTAGCCTGTTAACCTCGTCGTTGAGTCTGTCTTTGTACACTTCAGAAAACTCTAAGAATTTATCAGATAACCAATCATGGTCTTTGATATTTTTAGGATCAAAGTTGTTCAGTGCAGCCAAGCAACCTAATCTTGCTCCGTAAACTGCCCAGATACCGTTACTAACATCGTTACCTAAATGCATCCATCTCCAAAGTCGGTCGTAGTTTCTCCAGTTGATATCTTTATACTCTATCCCGTAGGTTAGTTTATATCCTTCACGATACCCACTAACCCATGCTTGTTTTGCGCTACCGTTAATAACAGTGTCACTAGCAACATTGTTGAGTTCTATATACTTGCTTAAATCAAAATCAATACTATCTTCTTTTCCGTTTTCATGAGTTGACATTGTTTCGATCAAAGCGAGTGGCCAAACTTTAACACCACCGTTTCCATAACAGTTATTGTTAACTGAATTCATTGCGCTGAAACTTAAGACGGTGTATTCGTTTAACTCATAATCAATGTTCAATGATTGTTCTCGAATCTGATTGTCACCATCAACTATTATTACGTGTGTTGCGTTTGGGAAATGTGCCTTAACTGTTTTTGCAACTTCTTTGTGTGCAGTATCGCTACCGCGCACTCCGTGTACGTGTAACGCCTCAGGAAAAAGTGTCAGTAGTTTTTTAAAATTGTCCAAATAATTCGGTTCGTTAAAACTCAAGAATACTATTGGTATACTAGTTAACATCATGTGCTATTTATGTACTACATTTGACGCTAGATAAATAACGTATGTTGCAGGCCTCCCGCCACATCGACATGTCGTTAATTGATGGCGAAGCGAAAACCAAATATGAATTATTATTTCTTTCTGAAACCGTGCGTTGGTTTCTTGGCTGGTCGAGAAAAACTTTCCAAATACATGTTAGCTTCACTGGAAAATTTTATTTCTTACGAAAATCTTGAAAGGTGGTTTGATATACCAACCGATTCTTTCACGAAGCTGTCAGAATATGACAGCATTTTAGACTTAAGGAATAACCCAAATATAAACACGATTGCATTGTACATCTCACCCTACAAAAGAGTATTCTATTATTTTTTGACTGCTATGAACGTAAGAGATGCGAAAGATTTAGAAAATTTTAGTCACAAGATTTCTCCTGAAAATTTTACGTTATTTTGTCAGCGGAGTAGAGACCGTTTAGATAGTTACACATTGAACCTAACAGATGCTTATCAACCCGACGGGGGCTTGAAGATACATTACGAATTGGAATATGATACATTAGTAGATGACATGAGAAAAATTCCAGGACTAGAGAATACGCCAACCGATTTTGTTACAGAGAACCAACGACTGCTCAACAGGTACAAGGAATTCTATACTCCGGAAACCAAAGAACTTATCGCATCCTACTTTTCTAAAGACATTGAGCAAAGAGGGTATACTTTCTGATTAAGATTTTTGGGCAACAAAAAATTTGACAACAATTCCTAAGGCATATATACTACGCTCATTGATTGATAAAAGTCAGTCAGTGGGAAAGGGCAAACAAGAGGCTTGACAATAAATCACTTATTTGCTACAATTCATACATCGAAATTTGAAAAGGCGCCAAAAAGCGACTTAAAAAGACAATTTTTTTAACCAGGACTAAATAGATTACTATGAAACAATTTAACCATCAACTGCCGAAACAAGCGAGAACCTGTGCAACAGCACCAGTGTCCGCGATGTCATGGGCATTTGAGGGTTATAACACACCTAGCATTAGCATTCGCGGTAATGATGACCAAGGGTTAGCTAGGGGCTTCATAGAAGGAGAAAAGATTCCAAGAATCTAATCTCAAACAGAATCTAAGAAGCCCCTGGGAAACTAAAAAGTCCCAGGGGTTTTTGTTTTGAGTGTTGTAAAAATACAACAAAGAAAGGTTTGACAGAAATTGGAAAGTAATGTAAAGTTAGGTTCTTCTGACAAACGTGATTGGTTAGCTAATCACACATTGTCAAAAGAACAAGTTAGGCAACTCATACTTAATAAGTACGAGCGAGCCAAGAAGGATCAGGAGAAATTGACACGGCTTAAAACGCTAGTTAACTTTTCTGATTAACAGTGTTAAATAAGTCCCGCAAGGGCCAGGTAACGAGGACCTGACAACACACTATAATAAGTTGTAAAAGGGCGGACAGTAGGATGAAGTCTGTGGCGATAACGCAGACTGTAAAATCACTGGGTAGGGTATCAACCCTATCATGTCGTGTAGAAATACACGGCATTCTAAAACATACTAACAGGGCAACCCAGCAGTAGCGGCGTAAACTCAGAGTAAGCAGGCTGCAAGATTCTTGAAAAGCAGGTGGTAGAGTGGAGTCTAGTGTGTTTTAGAATGCTTACTACAGATGAACATTACGTATGCCCCCGTCGACGGGTCTGCGCTGTAGTAACATGATTTATAGGCGTATAGTGTAACGGAAACACAACAGGCTTTGAACTTGTAATCCTTGGTTCGACTCCAAGTACGCCCGCCAGTTTATATCGTGTTTGACTTTTGGTGAGGTCCGTAGGCTTTCAACTTACTCAGACGGGTTCGATTCCCGTACACGATACCAAAAATTCATGGAGCCCTTTCCCGCTTGCGGTCTGTAAAATCGTAGCCATTAATAAGGTGGGTGGTTGGCAAGAGGTTCGATTCCTTAGGGCTCCACCAATTATGTGTCTTGAGCTAGTGTGGTCATTCAGCGACGGTCTGAAAAATCGTAGAAGCAGGTTCGATTCCTGCAGGACACACCATACAATTTGGGGGCAGTAGCGGGCTACGGTGGTTCCTTGCAAGAATCATGTCTAGAAGGGTTCAACTCCCTCGGTCTCCACCAGTTTTAGGATGCTTCCAGCAAATTAAAAAAACTTTTTATTTGGAAAAAAGCAAAAACGCATCCTGTTATATATCGCGGTGAGTCAGGGTAGATGAAGGCCTCATAAGCCGGATTAGAAGTTTCGAATACTTCCACCGCAACCAATTATACCTCCTTCGCCAAGTTGGTAAGGCATCGGATTTTGATTCCGACATTCGGTGGTTCGAGTCCATCAGGGGGTGCCAACAATTTAATACCTCCGTAACTCAGTGGACTAGAGTACTTCGCTACGAACGAAGGAGTCGGGTGTTCGAATCACTCCGGAGGTGCCAATGCTGATATAACACAGAGGTAGTGTACTTCCTTGGTAAGGAAGAGGTCACTGGTTCGAATCCAGTTATCAGCACCAAATAATATATGCACCGGTGGCGGAGCGGCCCAACGCATTCGTCTGCAAAACGAAAAAATCGTGAGTTCAAATCTCACCCGGTGTTCCAGTTATGCGTGGTTAGCTCAGTTTGGTAGAGCATCTGGTTGCCAACCAGAAGGTCGCAGGTTCGAACCCTGTACCCCGCACCAGTTTTAGGATCGGTTCAGCAAAAATTACACTTGTCATTGGTTGACA
>OGWF01000006.1_pt1 | contig 36972 bp, 22 predicted proteins | sample 1575951 | NCBI WGS metagenome assembly OGWF01 (sample SAMN07581523, study PRJEB24739) | freshwater metagenome | place: Singapore | collected 2015-01
TAGGTTATCCCAGCTTGCAATCTTTTGCATCAATACAAAACGTGCAGAACTTACGGTTATAATGTCACCTGCTCTTAATCCAATAGTTCCGATGATTATGATATTCAATAGCAAGCTGTACTTACCAGTAGAAAGCAACTCGCCGTTTACATAAATTCTAGTCTGATTAGAAGGGAACCATGGTAAGAAGATTACATAGAATTGATATGGACTTTGGTCATATTGAACTTCAATGTTTTCATCAATTCTATCAAACACGTAAGTATACCCAACGTTAGAATTCGATATATCATAGTCAGCGTTTGGTGCACCAATAAAGATTTTACTTCCGTCATAGTTAGTTGCAACACTTCCACCAAAATTATCACCGGGGTTTGAGTCATTGGTTTCAAGCAACCCAACTAATGTAAGGTTAGTGCTTGCAATGTAAACATATGCGTTAGCTGGTGCAGTGTAATAGGTTTCTTCTAGAGTATAGAACGTAGTAGTATTAGACCCTGCATCATACGAACCAGTAATTACAGTAAAGATAGCATCATCACTAAATGCAACTTTGTACACTTTTGAACCTGCAGTAACAACAATGTTGTTCAATGGATTTTCAAAATAATCATAGAACATTTCTACTGTATAGAATACAGTAGTGTTAGTTACGGTGTCATAAGATTTTGTAGCAATTGTGTAAAGGCTTGTACTTTCAATACCTGTATTGTTGAACGCTACTTTATCACCAGTAGACAACACTGATCTCTTGTCACCGCTGACCCTGAATGAGAAAGAACCTTCAGTTACATTCTGTGACACAACCGCAGTTGTATCAGTATAACTAGTGATGTAGTTTACACGTTGTCCTTCTTTCAACTGGTCTACAACGTTACCATCGCAGACAAAGTACGTAGTATTCAATTGAGTAGCTTGAGCTAATCTAATACCAGCACTCTGGAATGTTAGCTCTTTATCTCTTTGGAATGCGATAACTGCATTGTCATTTTTTGCACCCAAATACAACAAGTTACTGTCACCCGAAATGTCCATAGCATCACCCACTCTTCCACCGGAGATAGTGATAACTTGCTGCAAGGTCAACGAATTGATGTTCTTAGCAGGAGGAATTCTATAAACAAATATCTGACTAATTAAGTCATCAGGTGATGAGACAATTAACAAATCATTGCTTCGTGTAATTGTCAAACCATACTCGGTGTTTGGATACTCAAATGTGTTTCTTAGGTAGAAGCCTTGGTCAGTGATACCATAGTGGTATAACTTTCCTGCGCCTGCGTCACCTACAAAGTAGCCAACGTCAGGGACATACGCTACACTAGTACCGAAATTAACAGTAGAACCTACGTTATTTAACACACCAAAATCATAGTTATTGGTCTTCTCGTAAACAGACCAGTTTCCGTCTTGGTTTTGATCTACCCATACTTTGTTTTGGGTCCATTCGCTGTTCAACAGTGGTAGTGCAGGAATATCTCTCGCAGTTACCACTCTTTGACTCTGTAACAAATAGCATAGTCCGTTACCGGCTATGGATTTGACAAAAGGATCTAGCGAAACTGAAGTGATGATAGATCGTAACGTTAGTATACCTTCGACTAATTGATATCCGTCTACTCTACTATCAAAGCCTAGAATTCCTATAGATTGGTTAAGAGCCAATCCATGCGGCTCAGTAAACATTACAGTGATTGTTCCGTTTAAATTGTTTACTACTGATTCTACTCGCGTATTCAAAGGAAGTGGTGTAAAGATTTGCCACGTGTTGTCTTTATCAGCAAGCCACAAGTAATCATTCTTATAAACATCAGAGATAGTAGCATCAGGTAATCCGTTCAGATCATATCCATATTGTCTCACATCTTCTAAATTGACGTAACCAGCACTTGGTAATTTTTCTTCGTAACTCTTTCTTAATGTAGGAAGAATTTCAGTAGTGTTTACTGGTCTTGCAAAATTCTTAATGTTTTGTAGCGGCAACTGTTGTTGTGCTCCGTCAACCCCTTCGTTTCTAATGACAGCAACAATACTTGGATTACCGGTTAATAGATTTTCATTTAGTGTAAACTCAACAAAGTTTTGATTTAGAATACCACCGAACTCAGTTGTCTTGATTGCCCAGTTTTCGTGAAGGTTGTAGTTCAATTCATTTTGTTGTAAATTGATACCTTGCAACTTAGTTACGCCGCCTACAGTACCCTTAGAAGGTAACATGTTTTTGTACAAGTTAACTTGAGTAGCATCGTCTAAGTTAGCAGACGCCATATATTGTCTAGGTCTAAATCCAATTAGACTAAAGCCCAACAAATCTGCATCAGATTCTAAGTTTGGATTGTTAGTATCGTAGAACTTTAATGCTTCATATGCTCTGGTGCTAGGGTTAGGTAATAGACCTTTTTGAACCATTTCATATGAAGTCTTTAGCCAATCATTGTAATTGAAAGTATTGCTAGGTAAAATTACAGGAACATTAGCCATGTAATAGTCGTTCTTGAATTTTACAATTGTACCTTTAGTATACTTGACGCCTTCTTGCCACTCTTTGATATTATCTTGGTTCAAGATAAATCCGCTAGCATTCATTTGTCCTGTCCACTCAGCAGACTTTTGTCCCTTGACATAAATTCGTTGCTGACGTAAACCAGTAGTTAAGTTAAACAGCACATCGTTAAAAACTGTTGTGTTATCGAACACAACACAATGTTCGATTGTACTAATGTTTGCACGTAAGAAACTTAATGCATCACCTTCATTTAATGCCTTAATGCTTAGTTCTTTGTTGTTCCTGTATACATACAGATCGTTCAAAGAGATAGGTATAAGGTTTTGATTTAATATGAAGTTTTCTTGTTGTATTGTCAACGGTTGCACAATACCTTCAGGTGAGTTGATTGTAATGTTTCTTGCGTTAGGGTTTACGTTAACTGTACTTCCTACTCCCCATCCTGTTATAGCCCAGTAAATAACTTCGGCGATCATTTGATCCCAATTTAGTTCTAGGCCGTTTTCAACATTACCAAACTCAAAGCCCTGTGAGGTTAGTTCCAAACCGTAACCTCTCATGAATGTCGCTAGTTCTTCTAGTGAACCAAACTCGTAACCATAAGGAACTATTGTCGTCTTGTTGTAATAGTTTCTAGGAATATTAACTGTGTTTGCATTGACTTGTATTGTATCAACTAGTCCGTTGAACATAGGTAGTTTAGTCACAAAATAGTTTCTATTCTGACTATTACCATACACCTTGTATCCAGTTTCTGTTTGTTGGACAATAATACTAGAGTAAACCAAGGTATCAGTAGGCTGGTTTTCGTATAACAACAATGAGTAACTATCATCAGGAATCAATAATGAGTTGTTGCTGCTAGTTGTAGTTCCCTTTTCAACGTAGAAGTTGAGCAAATCTTTGTCACTGAATCCTGCAAGTCTGTAGCTCAAACGAACGTCTAGGTTCTTTATTAAAGTATCGATGGTGCTAGCACCGTCAACACCAAACTGACATAGGTAATCAACCATCCAGTTTACATAACTATTAGTTGCTTGACCGTTGCCGTATATTGTCAAGGTTGCAACAGAGTCTCTATATCTATTGTTATACAGATATTGGTTAAATTCTGAATTATATTTGTAGTTGTCAATGTCGATTCCATAAGAGAAAAACTTAGCAGGCTTAATCAATGCCATTAGTCGCATTAAATCAAACGGCCAAGTGCTACTCTTTAGGTAGCTGTACTCAGTAGGACCCACATCGCCTACTACCCAATTTCTTGCAAATAACTTAGTGTCATAAGAACCAACGATACTTTCGAATGGGTTCTTCAACACTCCGTTACTATCAACTGGAATAATATCTAATAGACCATCACGGATTCTGTAGGGGTTTACATATGGTGCACCATCATTCCAAACATAACCATTAGCAATGTCTGTCCACATGATTAAGTTGTCACTAGTGTAGGGGGCAACACCGTACTTGGTATCCCACCAAGATGGTTTATTAACAAGACCTAACATTTCCCAAGGTTTAGTGTCAGGCGATGTTGTATCATACAACCATAGATAGATACCCTTCCAGTTTCCTTGTTGGATTAGTTTCTTGTCAAAATTGTAATAAGCGCCCTTGTAGTTATATGTGTTAGGGTTAGAAGAATCATATGTATGAGATTCGTAATTAATTCTGTTCTGTCCAATCCAATTTAAGAATTGTGTCGAATAGATAATATTGTATGATTCGTAATCAATACCAACATTCCTAAATTGTCCAGGAACAACCTCATCATATCCGATTGGTGGTTTAGCACTTACTTTCAGGTTATTGTAAATGCGTGTTTCAAACTCTAACAACACACGGTCGCGATAGTCGCTTAACTGATCGTTTTCATATGTGCCATAGAGCTTGTTATAGGAACCATCATGTCCTTGAATGAAATATGTAGGATTTACATATGTTGTATCGTACACGACTTGTGGTATGAATGATGGGTATAAACCTAGCTTAGTAGGAGTATTAGGTACAAAGCTACCATAGGTTTGGTTATATTCTTTAACTATTATCACATCGTTAGCCACTAGTGGTGTTGTGACAGTTAAACTTGGTTCGGTACTAGAAACAGTGTAATCTATATCTTTCATCAATATAGATGTGCTGTAGACTTTACCTGTTTTTCGACTTAGATATACTAAAACACTATTGTAATTAGCTTTACTGAAATCATAAACCTGTGTTAGCTTGAAAACAGGACGTGTTATATTAGTCTTAAAGGTATAAGTGCTAGTCTTGTAAGCATTCTTTGAAGGAATCATGTCACTCCAGAAGAAAGCGTTTGTATCCACTTTCGCCTGCGTCATTATATCTAATGCTTCATCCAACAAGTTAGCAGTATTTTGGTAATCAGGGAACTCATTGTTGGCGAGAGTATCAACCAATAAAGTTTTGAAGTTTACATATTGGGTGCTGTTAAATTGCAGTGCGTCAAAGAAGTTGTTGTTATTGTTTCTTAAGAACGCAGCAGCATTTACTAACGGAGCACTGTTTTGAATAATACGAGTACCGTATTGAACGACACTACCTAAATCTCTGTAGTTGTTGGCACCGAACGCAGAACCAGTAAGTCCAGGAACGTTGTTACAAATACTCTTGAAATGACCTCTTACGTCTCCTAATGCAATACTTGACAATTCATCGTTGAATGGATTGTGGTCAAGGTTAGTAGGAATTTGATAGTAAGCAACCGATGATGTTTGATCGCTGTCGAGCATTATGACAACGGTCTCCCCTAATGCCATTTTTTTATTGATAGTTATTACGGTTGTATTGGCAGTTGTAGTATAGGTATACTCTGAGGTTCTAGAGTTGTTCACATAAACAACCATTTTTGGCCAAACAGAATCTTCTTTAACTTTAATATCACAGTTAAACGTAGTTGAACCTTCATATTTGAAAGTGAATACTTGGTATTGGAAACTTTCACCAACAGTTGTTTGCCATCCAATTTCTCGTGTGTACTCTGTTCGAGTAGAGTAATTGTAGACATACCCGTCACTAACTTGCTTCGTCAGTGATTGGTTGTTAGAAATGTAATCAAATTTCTGTGTGTTCAGTGTAACATCAAATACAATATCACCGATATTGTTCAACGAACTATATTTGATCGGGAACAGCAACACCGGGTCATCTGATCCTGTACCAATAGCGTATTGGAACAACGTACAACCGTCAAATGTTGTACTAGGGTATACTGCCTTGTCACCAAAACTGTAACCATTGCTGTCAATGATGTCAAACTTAGGTGGCTGATTAATGCGATTCTTATGTTGTGCTTGTACCCAATATAAGCCATCAAAATAGAAGCTGTATCCTGCGTGAGTTGAACCGTGAAGCACTACTGTTTGGTCGTTGTATTCTACTTTGCCGTTAGGTGCCTCGGCTAATGTGATTACTGGCGTTTCACCTTCTTCTACTGCTGCAATCTGTACTTCAAAGATTGTATTACGAACATTTAAGTCATTGTCACCTGCGAAAATAATAGTAGCACCGTTGTATAGTTCGCTACCGTTTCCATCTGCTTGGAAGCTAGGTTGACCTGCGACTTGATTTAGGGCGTCAGTCACAGTGAAGTTAATGAAAGATACTGGTGGCTTACTTGCAGTACCTGTATCAAACATTTTAAGATTGGGATAGAACTCAATAATCGGACGCTTTGCTCTAGCGTCAGGGTTTCCTATAGCTGCTAAACTAATGGGACTATAACGATTGTACTGGATAGATGCATTTAATACATCGATATGGAACCATCGATTACTTCTTGACCAAGCGTTCTTGTTAAGTGCGTTTCTAGCGATGGTTATGTAGTCGGGATCTACAGGAGAGAATAAAGTTTCTCCATACGCAGTTTGGTCGTATGCTTCATCGTCATATGGAGTAGTAATAGATTGGCCGAAAGATTCGGGTACGTTTAATTCAAGCTCGGGAATCAACTGAATTCCTGTGCCCACTCCTTCTACATAGTAGCTGCCTTTCGTGTAGTTAATAGGGAAAACATTTCCTACAAACTGAATTTTTAATCCATTGGTAAACTGGACGCCGTTGGGGCTAGTATAATTTTTCTTACCTAAAATTTGTAGTACATCAATCAAGTCCTCGCTTGGCTGGTCTACGATTTTGATAACGCCAAATTTACCAGGTACTTTGCTATCTTGATAATACAACTTGTCTAATGGTGCAGTAATAGGAGGAATTAATTTAATCTCACCTAAACTATTCTTAACAAAGTTTCTACCGATGTACTGTGTACCGTAGTTGATAGTAATCTTGGTGTTGTCGGTTAACAAACCTTGCTCGGTTAATCTGATAACATAACCATCATTTTGGTTACCGATAAAATTAACTTTGTAGTAGTGTTTGTTTATTTCTGTTGTAGCAGAATCTTCAAATAAACCCTGGTCTACGATTGCGTTTATAGATCCAGTGTCAGTGGTCAGTGCAAACACAGAACCATTTGGTTCTTGTGAGATTGTAAATTCTGTCGCACTGTTGACAGTCTTAACATAGTAAGTACCGTTTGCAGCGATGCCACCGATGGTTGCAGCACCAAAAGTGATAGTTTCACTTACTGATAAGAATTCAGTAGAGTCGCACGTTATCACATTTGTTAGACCATCGGTGGCAGTAATGGTTACAGATTTAGGTGTTGTGATTAATGAATCATTAACATCATATTGTCCGTCAAAGAACTCAGTCATCAAACCAGTAGCGCCTGGCTTTGTTCCATAAAACAGCAGTGTTTTTCCGTTTATGTCATACACCCCATCAATGGATGGTACGTCAATACTTCTCTTACCATCGATATCATTGAATGCCAGCGTAGTGACCATATCGATTCTGATATCACCCGGATAGTTCCATTCGTTTTGTGCAGCAGCTAGCGGGACATTAAATGTAACTGTCCCATTGTTAGTGCCATTGTTAACAACACCGAACACTTCTCTGGAGCTGATGTTTTTCTTGCGAGGATCAACACCAGAGATTCCTGGGGATGTCTGAATATAAAATTCTGAGTCTTGGTCAACTAAGAATTCGTAGCTGCCACCTCTTAACACAGTAATCTCAGGGTTTACTGTTTCGTCTTGGATTTCATTTGCAGTAAAGATGTACCCTGTTGCAGCGTCAGAAACGCTATATGCCAAATACTTGTACAACAATGAATTAGTTACCGTGACTAAATCAGGGCCGTTGGGCAACCAGTAATACTGGCTGAAGTTAATCAATTTATCTAAGTTAGCAAAGCTATCCCAAGAATAGAATTGGTTTTGGAATAGGCTCGAATTGTTATCAGTGTTTCCACCTTGTAACTTTAAGCTATCCAAGATACCAGGATAGGTCAATAGGTCGACTGCGATTGATGTGTCTTTTTTAGTAAAGACAACAGCAGGTTCTAATTGATATTCTTCTCTGATTTTTGTAGGTTCAGTTAGATACTTGTCAGTAGCGTTAACCCCGTAACCAAATTTACTACCGATATAACCCTGAATTCTGTTGAATTTGGGTTGTTGTACTAACTGATCTAGTGTTGCGGATAGGAACTGCTCATTGGTTTTTGTTTTAAAAATCTCTGGCAAAAAATCAATTGTTTTAACTTGTGCTACCATTACTATTACCTATTACTCGTTGGTTGAAGTTCTGTTGGGGTTAGTGCAGTAATAACTGCGATATCGTCTGCTGTTGCTGCGTTGACGAAAATTTCATAAGGTGCGCTACGGATCTCATATAGATCACCAAACGTCAATGTTGGATCGTTAGGTACCAAAACTGATGAACTTATTAGATCACCTAATGTTGAATGCAAGTATGCGCTCAATTCACTAAAGAAGAAAGTGTCTCCAAAGTTCCAATTGTCGATACTGAAATAATTGTTTAGTGCGTTCAAAATTGCTGCTTTAATTTCACTGTCGCTTGCTGTGGTTGTGCTTGCTTTAATCACTTTGATTGTTGCACGTAACTGCGGAGCAGCTTTAACACCAAACAAAGGTTTAAACTTTACACTATTTATGACCACGCTATCAGTCAACATTTTGTACTCGTTAACGTTACCATACATTTGTGTCAATGCATTGATTGTAGGCTTCTCTGGTTCGACAATTGTACCAGTGGTATCTTTAATCCAATTTTGGTATGATGTATAGTATGATTGCGGAACAACATACAAATCAATAATATTTGATGTACCTGGATCAATGCGAGTTGTCTCGCTTGAAACGTGCTTGTACTGGAAGTACAAGCCTTGTCTGCCTGTTTTAACAGTGTACGTTGTCACTAACTCTAAGTTAACTATGTTTGCGGAAGTCTGATCGTTTACTGATTGATAGAATTTACCTTCTAGTACAGCATAATAGATTGTTCCAACTGGATATTCATACTTAACAATCGCAATGTCTGCCTGTGTACCGTATGCGTAAACAACAGCAGCAGACGGAACCATTTCGTATCTAGCTAACAAGTTAGCATCAACGATGCGTCTAAAGAAGCAGAATTGTTGATAGTTACGAGTGCCTGGCAAGTATCCAGTGACTTCAACAAAGAAGTCAGGATTCTTATAAGTACCGGGAACAGTTAAGTCACCTGTACTTACTTCGACACTGAAATCATCTACATAACCATCACTCTCAACGGTTTGTCCTACGACACTCAATTGAATATTTCTAGCGTATGGAAAGTTGTAGTTGGGCTGTGTATTGCACTTCAATATATTAATATGATCTTGCATCAACTTACCTGATAACGGATCATAGATAATTTTGTCCCTGTCAAATGCAAATCTAACTTGGTTTACACTGCCAAAATAATATGCAACGCTACGCCAAGCAACTAGATATCTTCCAAATCCAATGCTCTGGAATCTAACAAAATAGTTAGGATCATCGTATGTGCTTGTAGACCATCGTTCTTGGTTAGCCAATAAACTATTGTTGTAAACTAATGAAAAGTTTTGTGCTAGTCTAATCTTAGTAACACATTCATCAGTCAATGTTGCACCGAATGTATTAGAAAAGCTAGGCATTACTACCTTTAGTACAGCGCCGTCTGGTACGCTATTTGTCAATGCAACGGGACCTATACCAGTGTTCAAGTTTCCTTGACCGCTGTTATATCCGTCTCCTACTACACGTGCTACGCTTGTCCAAATTGTTGTTTGATCGCTCGGTAGAGGGATGCCAGCAATCAATCTGTTATCTTCACCGAAGTAGTAACCAGATGGAGCAATGAATCCCATTAATGCACCTTCGGTGATGTATCGGTTGTTGCCAGATGAATAAACGCCCACTGAAACTGGTCCAGATGCGTTATAGAAATATCCGGTACTTTCGCCTGAGGTAATGCTAGTTTGATTCCAGTAGATTGGATCGTCAAATGTGAAACGAGTATATGCTTGGTTATAATAGTTACGAGAACGGTCACCACCTAGCACACTTGTCAAATACTCAGACAAGAAGTTAATAATATCGTTTGTTGTAGAAGCACTAAAGATAGTAAAACCATCGTTTAGGTCTTCGTATAATCCACCGTCTTCTGCAAAATCATTAGTGCTAGAATATTTTGCACTAGGATCCAGTAAGTCAAAGTTTCTAGAAACACCGATGCTACTACGATTGATTGCCTTAGACTTTATGATAGAACTGTATAACGTGAATGGGAAGTTGTTGTAATCTTCACCGTTAACCATACGATTCTGTGTATAGTAACGCTGTGGTGCGCGTTCTTTAATTGCAGCTAATGATTCACGTGATTGTGCAGTTGTAATAGGCAACTGTAAATCTAATGTTAGTGTTAAAGTTTCTTGCCTTCTGTTGCGATTTAGATACGGAATGTTAACTGTAATGCTTTGGAACTCGCTAGGATCGATGACATAAGTTAGTCCATTACTAGAACGTACATATGCAGTGAAGTTACCGACGGGCATTTCGCTAAAGACACCGTCGCCGAAAACATAAGTTACCTGGTCATTAGTCCTAGAGTTAACACTAAACACCTTCTTGTTGCTGGTTAGTTTTTGAAGATTACCGTTACCATAAACTGTTTCTACTTGTTTCCATTCAGTAAATGTTCCAGTAGTTGAGTTAACTTCATACAACCAAGTATCTTCGTTGTTGATACCTTGTATATTGATATCCACTGTTTGGTTAGTGACTTGTTCAAGAACCTGAAAATTAAATGGTTGAAGTGTACCTTGCTTAAAGTACATAAAGAAACCCGTATTAGGACTTCCGTAACCTAACTTGTCGTTTCTGTAAACTAAATTAAATAGGTTTGTGTTTCCCGGTGGAATTTCATAAATATTATCACTGTCAACACTAGTCACACTAACACCTTCAAATGACATTGTGATGCCATCAACGGTTGCAGAGAATGGTACGACTGGTGTATTACCTACAGGTAATACAACACTATATTCGTCTGTCTTAACACCAAGGATGGTTTGTGAATTTCCTGGGCGGCCTACTCGCTGTGTGTCAATTAATGCAGCGTTAAAAACAGTGTTGAACTGCTCTTGCCAATTTGGGTTTGCTGGGTCATTCCAAAGAATAGTCAACCCACTCAGTGCGATATTATTTGAATCTCTAACTTGTTCTGTAGTAGAGATTGCGGTAATCTTGATGTAGCCCTGTGCTTCAATGTTTCGTTTGGGAGTATATCCAACTAAGTTAGCTAATTTGATAACAGAGTCACGGCGTTCAGCAGTATCAATAAAGTTTTCACGAGTATTCAAGTCACTGCGGAAAGCAAGTGCTTGGCCCATAAACGCCATAACGTCTAGCAAAGCGATGAATTCACTTGATTCTACATAGTCATTGAAAGTTTCAGGGTAATACGTGCGAAGGTAATCTACGAACGTTTTACGTATTGTTTCGTAATCGTAACTTTGGAAGTCAGCTTGGCTATAATTTTTATAGATTGCTTTCCAGTCGTTAACCCCGAATATGCTTGATTGTCTTGAACTTGTGGCCATGCTTGTATCTCGTGTATAGTGTATTTATCACTGAGAAAAACACGGTTTTTTAGGCGCTAACTGCTCTATTTGTGTTCTGATCGAATAAAACTGATAGTGTCAATACGTCATTGAAGGGTGAAATAGCAAGCTCCATCTCAATGAGAATTCCGTTGTCTTGTGGATAAGATATAACGCTGTTTAGTTGCAGTCTAGGATCTAATCTAGCGACTCTCATTACTTCTGCTTCTAACTGCAACTGGACATCTAATGTGTTGGGCTCAAAAACAAAAGACCAAAGTGACGTTCCGTAGTCAGGTCTACCGGGTTTTTGACCCTGCGGTATGTTCAACACATTAATAAAATCACGGATAACTAAGTCTTGGTCAACAGTTCTAAACTTTTTAGTAGGTTTCAATGGACTAACTAATGATCCGGCGCCACCGTCGGCGCCCGAGAAAACTTGTCCATTTCTGACAGAATCAATCTGTTGTGTGCTGAAACCGATGAATGTTGGCATGAAAATATCCCGTGATTAAGTATTTATTCTTGGACTAGATAGCTCTTTTCTGAGGTTATCAATACTCTGCAAACAGGCTTTGTAGGCATCATACGATGCTATTGTCTCAGATGAACTTTGTCCATACTTAGCTTTATCGTCCAAGTATTTCTTTCTTAGTTCCCATTGCAAATCTTCGGCTTCTTCTAATTTCTGCTTTGTTGCATTAAATGCTGCAACGCTTTCAGCAGATACAGGAGAAGACGGAATCTTCGCTGATCCAAAGTTCAATGGTGGGATTTTCGCACTACCTAACAACGCGGTGCTCTGTGCTTGTAGTCCGCTAAAATTGAACGTGTCTAATGCTACAGTTGGTGCTTTAACGAGCACCGAGCCCCCGTTACCTAGAGAAGATATTGCACCAGTAAGTTCTGCGGCTGCTGATTTATCTAAACCGGCGCTAGCAAAAGCAGAAAGGCCACCCTTGCTTCCGATTTGTTGTTTAAGGTTGTTAACAATACCAGTTATTGCACCGGAGCCGCCTGTTAGCGCACCAGTAATTGATCTTGCCGCAGCAGTCAATTGTCCGGTACCTGGTATGCCACCTATAGTAGTTCCACCTGCTTTAACTATGTTGCTAATTGCACCTGCACCGCCCGGAATGCCTGGGATAGTACTTCCGATAATCTTTTTAGTTGCATCTTGTGCTGCGGTAACAATGCCAACACCAGATAACGGTGGTAGACCCAATCTAGCACGAATGAACGGATCTGATGCGTCTGCGTTGCCTAATGCCTCTAGTTGCTGTGGGGTTAGTCCTGCTCTAGCATCTTGAGCAGCAGCACCATCTGCACTAGCTTCAGCTTTAGCTACTGTTAAACTTTGCGGTACATTTGCCTTAAGTGCTTTAAATGAACTGGTTATTTTAGAGAACACTCCTGCAACAGCACCTTTTAGTGCAGAGCCTACATCTACTCCACCTAAACTTCCCATAACTTTGTCTGCTAAACTTGCTGCTTGATTTCCACCTGCAATTAAATTCTTTACAGGACCCGATAAAGGATTGTTGGGGATAGGTAAATTTGTAACATTTGACAACTTAGCCTTCAAGTCGGTAGTCGCTGCTGATGCTGTGCCACCTATGTCAGTTGACGGCGTAGAATTGAGTACGCTTTTCGCGTAATCAATTGTCGCTGATGTTCCTGCTACCGCAGAACTCAACAACAATCCAGCAGCTTGTGTACCACTTTCTTTACCTGTTAATAAACCAGCGGATTGCAATGCTGTTTCACTCTTTTTCATTAGACTGATTGCTGCATTAGTTTGCGCAGGAACGCTAGTAATCAAACTCTGTACAGAATTTATGCCATCTTTACCAGTAAACATGTTTGATGGAATTGCTTGGTTAATTGTTTTGCCGGATTGAATGGCAGCGTTGATTGCAACTTCTGAGCCGGGTTTTAATATTCCAGCAGATACTAATTGATCGGGTGTCAGTGCGAGTTGTCCTATAGAAGCAACTTTTGTACCACCTACATCTACTATTCCTGCACCAGTTTTAATTGCATCTTTTGTCAATCCAGTCGAAGCATTCAATGCCATTTGCGAAATTACTGCGCTGGATGTTGCAGTGTCAACTGTCTTAGAAACCGCTTTAGTGTTTGGTACAGTCGCTGCAACACTAGGTGTTGTTGGTATGATCGTTGATCCTTCAGTAGACGTATTAACCTGCGCAAGGCCTGCGCTAGGAGTTGATGGTAAGTTACTACTTGCTCCCATATCAACTTTTACATCGACACCTTGACCTGCGTTTGCCCATGGACTGTGTGCAGGTGCTCTAGTGACAATACTTGGTAACTTGCCGGGTGCTGGAGCGAAACCCTTAGTCTCGTCGTACAATGTATCAGTGTGCGCAATGATCGGCAACTGTTTGACTTCTTCAGGAATCAGTGAACTGGCACCTGTGTTAAGATGCACTTTGCTGCCATTTACATATGCGATCCCCGAACTCTTAATGCTGCTATCACCTTTACTCTCAAAACTCATTTTGTTGTTGACTTTAAGAGTATGGTTGCCCTTTGTTAATTGTTGGAAAGTAGTACCAACAAATTGCTTGGTTGTCTCGGTACTTTCCAAATTCAAGTTTTTTGCAGAAAGGTTTAAGTCATTTGCTGCGTTAATGTTGATGTTGTTATCAGCATGTAAATTAAGATCACCCTGCGTTCTAATGTTAACTGAGTTTGTAGAGTACATATCAATCGTACCCTCTTTACCCAACTCAATGTAACTTTGTCCATTAGCGTGAACGATGAACAATGTTTGTGCGTAATCATTCATTAAGATAGTATGACCGCTTGCTGTCCTAAGTCTTACTAGTTGGTCTCTACCTTGAAGATCACCGTCATCCATTACAAATGTATGACCACCTAACCTACCAATAACTTTAAAATTTTTATCAGGTATTTCGGAATTCTTTACTGCATCAGCAATATTTTCATCGTTGTAGCCACCTTCGTAAATGGGGCGGCCCGGAGTACTCATACCAAATACTCTACTTGGACTTTCACGTTGACTGCTACTAGAAATTGCACCTCTGTCAGGATCTCTTAATAATCCTTGCTTATTCAGTATTGCAGCTTGGTAGCTATGCACTGGTCTAGGAGAATCAATAGGCACTGAGTTATTATCCTGTGCGGGGTTTGCTGAGTTATATTCACTAACTGGTAGTCTATCTGCGCCACCATAACTTTTTGATTCTCCTTCGTTCGGGATAACATAAGAAGAGGCGCCGATAGCAGGTACCATGTGAGTCAATCCTTCTTTAGGTATACTACCAATGTAGTACCCAAAGTTTGGATCACCGTTAATGAATATACAAACGACTTCTGTCCCGATATCAGGGGGTGTAGCCCAAAAACCATAACTGTTAGGGTTACCTTCATAATTACCATATGAGTCAGGACTGCCTGTATTGGGTGTGTAACCAAAGAATGGACTTAAGTAGCTGACAGTTGTCCAGTTCGCTGGGTTATCAGGATTAGGTCCGTTCAAACGATTCAAGTAAACTTGAATTTTTCCTGAGCGCAAAGGATCAATATTATTTTTAACAATACCTACAATAGGTGATGAGTAAAGCGTGGCTCCACCTCTATCATCTTTATAAGATTTCAGGGTGCCTGTTAATTTTACAATATCATCACTCATGCTTAATTTCCTTAACTATCATTAGTTATTCTTCTCTGCCCGAATCATCATTATTTGATGTAGTTGGTGTTGGGTTGTTGTCATCACTTGTATTTTGAGAATTTGTTGCTCTGTCAATTCTTCTAGGATCAATTGCTGCAAAATCAGCAGAACTTCTTCCTGCGCCTGCAGTCGATAAATCAACTCTGCGCGGATCAATTGCAGCAAAACTTGAGGTGCTTCTTCCCGCACCAGCATCTGAAACAGGTGGATTACTAGATGCTGCATTAGTTGCTGCGGGGTCTGCTGTAGGGAAGTTAGGTAAGATAGTTTTTAAATCTTGCGTAAATGTACCTTTACTGAACTTACTTGTGACTTTTGTTAGCATGAACACCATTCTACCTTCAGTCTGTTTCTTAACATCATCGGGATAATCCCAAAATACTATATTGTTATTAGGTTTGAGTAGACCGTGGTCTACTACAGTGTCATTAGCGATACCAGTAGTCTCTGTGTTATAGTCTTCAACTTGTTTGAAATCAACCTCAATAAAAATCTGAGATGTTGTTGGATTAATTGCGTATTCATCTGATGTAGGCCCTGACAACGCAGGCATCAAGTAATCAGGATCACCTAGTATTTTAATCTGTGCTTTAATCTGGTCACCGGGGCTATACAAGAAGGTCTTGATAGAGTTTTGTAATTCTTTTTTACCTGCTTCGACGCCCATTGGGTTAGCATCCTGTCCCGGTATTGCTTTGTTCGGCGTGACATCACCTGAGTTCTCGGGGGTCCCGGACTCACTTCCTAGCGCAGCCCCTAAGAAATATAACATATTGTATTGTTGTTCGTAACTTAAAATCTCTGTGTTTTTTCCTGTGTACCAATAGTCATACTTCTTAGATGGTCCTGGATATTTAGGTGTTACACCGTTAATCAATGACTTAACATACGGTACTGCGTACTTGTAAATAACGTAGGTAATCTCCCAAGCGTAGTCATTTCTAGCTTCGTCAGAATTAATAATTTTTGTCTCGGGTACTACACAATACCAATACAACGGCTTGGGCTCACTTTTTGTAAACGTTTCCTCGTTTTCTAATGTGGGTTGGAGTTCTTCATCATCGATTACTTTCATCACATCCCGTAAGTAAGTACTTTGAGTAATAATTTGGTCGATGGCAGTTAGTATAGGGGTTCCACTAGCTATTTCTATAACTCTGTTTTTCTTATCTACTGTGGTTGCTTGAACAGAAGTTCTTACAGTTGCTTGATCGGGACTGTCAACCTTAGCCATTGGAGCTCGGCTTTTTACATAAAAGTCTTTATCAACAATAAGTGCCTCTTGTATTGACGAATCCATGAATCGAACTTTATATACGTCGGATACATTTTGTTTCTTTTTGTCTTGGTCTGTGTTAGTAATTTGATTTAGTAAATCATTGATTTGATCCAACAATCCATTAGTTCCATTGGCACCACCAATTGCAGATTCGACAGTAGAGGCAGTTACGGTAATAGGAGCAGGAACAATTCCTCTTTTTGCTCCATATGCAATTTGTTCATTAACAGTTTTTGCAGCAAGATCATACACCGTTACCTTGTTATCTAACCTAAAATTTAACTTAGTAATTTGAATAGGCCATGCTCTTTCAAAAGCTGCCTTTTCGTCGGTCTGTGTTTGACTACCGCCTGCTGTTGTACCACCTGCAACTAGTTCACCATTTACATCATATCCATAAAATCTTATCACTAAAAGCAAAGGTATTGCAAGTGCTTGCGTTTGTTGTTTTAGCGGTGTTTTAATGTTTGCTCGTTGTTGCAACTCTTGCTGCATTGCTAGCAATCTTGTCGGAAACGTCATTGCGTAAGGTTCGTAAATTTTAAATTTAAAATCTACGCTATTACTAGCAGTACCTGTTTCTTTTGCATTAGTAAGAGTGACAATATCTAAATCGTCAATGCCAAAATCATAGTTGAAAAACTTGCTTCTAGGACTATCTAGTCCTTTATTGACTCCGCCGCTTTGAACAATCAATTCTAGGTCGCTAGTTTTCCAAACACCATTTACATAGTACGAATTCAGTGCATCAGGGGTTATTCCATATAAACTAATCTTATATGTGACGCTGCTGAAATCTCTTAGGGGGTTAAACAATCGCTTTACTGAGACTGGCATAGGAGCATTTGTCGAGCCCGTTATCGGGGTTCTTGGCTGCTCCGTTGCGCTAAATTGGTTATCGTCTAATACTGCGTTTTCTGGCATTTAGATTCCTAGTGCAGTTTTTAAAGTTGTCATTTGTGGGATGTAGATTTTAGTACCTGTCACAAAATCGAACAACGGGTCTTTAATTGTGTTAGGGTTGCGTTGAGCGAACACCCACCACAATCTTGCATCGCTGTATAAGTCATATGCTAATAGATCAGGTCGTAAGTTGTATGTCTGAGTTATTTCCCAATACTTATCTAATGGGTCTTTGGGGATAGGTCTATTGACCATAATGTCCAAAAACTGTTTCTTGTATGTCGTAGTATCGTAATACGGACTAGTTTGAGGATAATTCATTACCAAATACCTTTCTTGAGTAGTTCACCAGTAGCATACTTCTTCACACTAAACTCATTAGCAATGTTACCGCGCGTGACGATAGGTATAGCGTTTAATGTGATTTGTAATTTAGTTGGAATATATGTTGCTTGAGAATTAGACAACCCATTAAATTTTGGTTCAGGGGTGATTCCACCAACTGTTAAACCACTACCAAACAGTCTGTCAAGTATAGAATTGCTAGTGCTTGATTTAGCAGAATAAGGTGCTACATTTTGTCCTGCCCACTGAGTGGTACTACCTGCTCGGATATAGTCTACGTCGTTAGGAAGACTATATTGGAACCCGGTAATCAATAATGGATGGTCGCTAAATTGATACTGTCCATAACCAAACAAGTAGCAAAGTGGTGGGGGTGTTCCTGCTCTAGGATTGGCATCTTGCCCATAGAACATTTTAGTAACTGACTTGAAGAAATGAATGACGGCTAAGACATACAATGCTTCTGTCGTGTCTTGTGCGGTAAAGTCAGCCAAAATTTGAACATCGTCAACCGAGCTATTTTTATAGAAATATTGCTTGTAGTTTGTGTGTGCAATGTCACTAGGATCGTAATTAGCTTTGTAAGATGTGCTAATTTGTGGTGAGTATGGGAACACTACTCCATTCGTTGCCTTCAGTGGGTATAATAAATCACCTTGTTTGATAGCAGGATCGTTATACAAATATGTTGATTGGGGTGCAAGTTGAAGTCTGACTCTCCAATCTTCTTGCTGTCTAGAGTTACGCTGTGTTTGTGCAACCCCTGTACTTCTAAGTCTACTAACAGCTTCTGCGGTATTCGTCGTAGTATCATTAGCATATGCTTCATTAAGTTTCTGTTCAGAAGCTAGACGAGATTGTTCTTCTAATTGTGCGATTGCCTCTGCTTCAGCATTAATTTCTTCCGGAGTTTTTCTAGATTCAGCAATAGCATTTAGTTGTTGCTGTTGGTCAATTGCCTGATCTAATCCAGCATACTCAGGATCGTCGGTAACTACGGGTGGGTTTACTAGTGGGTCTGCCATGATTATACCTTTACTAAATATATTTATCGCATCAAAAATCCCCGTTTTTTACCGTAATCTTTGTATTCCGCATACAAAAGTATTACAATATTGATATCACAACCATAAACAAATATGAGCCTAACACCAAAAAAACCAGTAAATTACCTAAACAACAAAGACATTCTCAAAGAGATTCACACTAGTAAAAATGCATATTGTGCATACTTGGATCCTGAAAATGACCACAAGTATGACTATATCGTAGATATGCCACATGCTAGTTTGCAAGAATCTTTTGAACACGCTTTGAAGCCCGAAGTTATTCAACAAGCTAGGGAAGCACATGCAGCTAGATTGGACGCTGAACAGGGATTACCAAAAGGATCATCTGATCCTGTTTCTATTCCAGTAACCGATTTGATCTTTAGGGTGATGACATGGGAGCATATTCCAGTGGCACCCAAACAACCAAGAAAAGTTGATAAAAAGAAAACTGCTAAAGACATTTTTGAGTTTGAAGATGAATCCGATGACATATTAGCTGAGTTAGAGGATCCAACATCTAAAGGTGAAGTTGACGATATGGTCCATGTCAAAGTTAACTTCCCTCCCTTCCAACATTATAGACTTGACAGTAACAATTCATTTAAATGCATAGGTAAAAGTCACTGGGCAGGTGACTTAGAAACCGGAGAGTTTAGTAAGGATCACGGGAACATCACTGACAAACTTGCACGAATGTACATTATGATGTGTGAAAAGTATGCTATGAAGTTCAATTGGCGAGGATACACATACAATGATGAAATGCGTAACAGTGCAATTCTACAACTTACTTACGTTGGTCTACGTTTTAACGAAGCCAAGTCAGCCAACCCATTTGCTTATTACACCGCAGCTATTACTAACAGTTTCTGTAGAGTATTGAACTCAGAGAAACGAAACCAAAATATTCGTGATGACATTTTAGAAATGAACGGTCTAAACCCAAGTTGGACACGACAGGGTATGGGTTCTGGTTCTATGAGCTACGAAGAATAATTTAACCAAGGGAGTTGCTTTTGCACTCCCTTTTCCTTTATACTGAATATATGAGTAACCTTTTCAAAAAAGCCGCTGTATTCACTGATATTCATTTTGGATTGAAGTCAAACAGCCTACAACACAATCAAGACTGTGCTAATTTTGTAGATTGGTTTATTGAAACTGCAAAGAAGGAGGGGTGTGAAACTTGCTTCTTCTTGGGTGATTGGAATCATCATCGTGCAAGTATCAATATCCACACATTGCAATTTGGTTTACAAGCATTGGAGAAATTAAATGCTGCATTCGATACTGTCTATTTTATCCCTGGTAATCACGACCTCTACTATCGTGACCGCCGCGATATACATAGCGTTGAATGGGCGAAACATCTCTCTAACGTTAAGGTTGTTAACGATTTCTTCAATGAAGAAGAAGTCGTTATCGCGCCGTGGTTAGTAGGCGAAGATTTCAAAAAGATTCAAAAGATGAAGGGCAAGTATTTGTTCGGTCATTTTGAATTACCAAAGTTCTTTATGAATGCTATGGTTGAGATGCCCGATCACGGAGAACTCAACACTACACACATGACTGGGTTTGAGAAAGTATTCAGCGGTCACTTTCATAAACGTCAAGCACAGAAGAACGTGTGGTATATCGGTAATGCGTTCCCACACAATTATGCTGACGCCGGTGATGACGCACGTGGTATGATGATACTAGAATGGGGACAAGAACCAGAATTCAAATCATGGCCCCGTCAACCAATCTATCGTGTTCACAAGTTGAGTGAAATCTTAGAGAACCCAGAGGGCTATCTTTTGATTGATAGCCATGTTAGAGTTCATCTTGATATTGATATTTCATACGAGGAAGCAAACTTCCTACGTGAAACCTTTATCCCAGAATACAAACTACGTGAAATGACATTGATCCCAATTAAAGGCGAGGCTGCTGAAACGCAAGGTGTTGACAGTCTGAAGTTCGAGTCGGTTGACCAAATCGTCATCGACCAAATCAATGCAATCGAATCCAAATCATTCGACAAAAAACTATTGTTGGATATCTATAACAATCTATGATTACACTAAAGAACATTACTCTCCGCAACTTTCTATCTATCGGTAACGTAACACAAGCAGTTGACTTTGACAAAAAAGACATTACGCTAATTCTAGGTGAAAACTTAGACTTAGGTGGTGACGGTGCTCGTAATGGTACGGGCAAGACTACATTGATTCAAGGTTTGAGTTATGCACTGTTCGGTGTACCAATTAACAGTATCCGAAAAGATAATTTAGTTAATCGCACAAATGGTAAGGGCATGATGGTTACGTTAGAGTTTAACGTAAACGGCACCGAGTATAAGATTGAGCGCGGTCGTAAGCCAAATATTCTAAAGTTCTACGTTAACAACGTACAACAAAAAGCAACAGAAGATCAACAGGGTGAGAACAAAGAAACACAGGCGGCTATTGAACGTGTGTTGAGTCTTACTCCCGAAATGTTCAAGCACATCGTTGTATTGAACACATATTCTGAACCATTCCTTGCTCTGAAAAACAACGAACAACGTGAAATCATTGAACAGTTGTTGGGTATCACGTTGCTATCTGAGAAGGCTGAAGTTGTTAAAGACTTGATTCGACAATCTAAAGACGATATTCAACAAGAAGAATTCCGCATCAAGGCTTTAGAAGAAGCTAACAAAAGAGTAAAAGAACAAATCGATTCTGTTAAACGCCGACAAACACTGTGGCAGAAAAAGCACGATGAAGATTTAAGTAATTTTGCACTTGAATATGACGAACTCAGCAAGATTGATATTGATGCCGAGTTGTTGGCTCACAAAGAACTTGCGGTTTGGAACGAGCAAAAGAAACAAAAAGATGCACACGATGCATTAGTTGCACGCCAGACTGCTTGGAAACAAAAGCAAGAAAAAGATATAAAAGCACTTCAACTTAAAATGGATGAATTGAGTCATATTGATTTTGCTGCGGAACTTGAAGCACATCGTTTGTTAGCTGAATGGAACACAGAATCAACTAAACAAGCAACGATCCAAACAGCAATCAATACATTAACCAAGAACGTTGAAAAGGAACGTAAGCTAGTAGAGAAACTTGAAAAAGAAGTTGCTACTTTAGAAGAACACAAGTGTTATGCTTGTGGTCAAGACTTCCATGATGTTCAGCACACCACTGTATTGAATGAAAAGAAAACTTTGTTGTCAGATGCTAAAGGGCATTTGGATGACTATCTAGCTCAAATCGCAGAACAGTTATTGTTAGTTAAAGAGTTGGGTCCTAAACCAACAACTCATTACAAAACAGAAGCCGAAGCGGTGCGTCAATCTACTGAGATTGCTAATATCAAGAGGCAAATAGATGATAAAAAGAGTGAAGCAGACCCGTACTACGAGCAGATTGTTGAGACGGCTAGCGTCACTTTGGGTAAGCGTCCGTCTACTCATTATGACACCGAATCACAAGCAGTGGAACACAGAACAAGAGTTCAGTCATTATTATCTCAAATTGAGAGCAAAGCGGGCGAGACTGATCCTTACCAAGATCAGATTCAAGAGATGGAGTCTCAGGCTCTTCAAGAAATTAAGTTTGACAAAATAAACGAAATCACAAAGGCAATGGAACATCAGAAGTTCTTGCTTGATTTGTTAACAAGTAAAGATAGTTTTGTTCGTAAGAAAATTATCGACCAGAATTTGAGTTATCTCAATCAACGACTAACTCATTACCTAGACAAAATCGGACTTCCCCACAATGTTGTCTTTAAGAATGACCTACAAGTTGAAATTACTGAACTAGGCCGTGAACTTGACTTTGACAACTTATCGCGAGGTGAACGAAACAGACTGATTCTTGGGTTGAGTTTTGCTTTCCGTGATGTTTGGGAGAACTTGTACTCGCCTATTAATACATTGTTTATTGACGAATTGATTGATTCAGGTCTTGACACTATGGGTGTTGAGAACAGTCTAGCAATTCTAAAAGATATGTCTCGCCGTCGTCATAAGTCTATCTGGCTTGTGTCACACAGAGAAGAACTTGCAGGGCGTGTACCAAACGTTCTTAAGGTTGTTAAAGAAGCAGGTTTTACTTCATATTCAACCACGACTGATATTGAGTAATTTTTGAAAAGTTTGATAAATAAGAAGTGAATCCAATAAGGAGAACTTATGTTTATCAACAACGAAGCGTATCATAGATATTATGAAATTATTGCGAGGGCCAATTCTATATGCCCTCGCAATATAAAAAAGACAGAAGCTATGAAGATCAGAGGATATCTTGAGGATCATCATATCATACCCAAATGTTTAGGCGGGACTGATGTGATTGCTAATAAAGTTTGGCTAACTGCTGAGGAACATTTTATGTGCCACAAGTTATTAACTGAAATGACTGAAGATACTGCTAATAGTAAAATGTGGAGTGCGTTATGGCGAATGATGAATAAACAGAGCAAAAATCAAGACCGTGACTATACAATTGACGCTAAAGAATATGCAATAGCAAGAGAGCAGAACGCAAAAAATCATAGTTCTAGAATGAAGGGTGAATTAAATCCGTTTCATAATAAAAAACACAGTTCCACGACAAAAGAAATAATGTCTGCTAAGAAAAAAGGCAAATCTTATGAAGAAATCTTCGGAGCAGACAAAGCAAAAGAAATGAGAGAACGTAGGAGTAAAGAAAGTCTAGGTAAATTTAAGGGACCGCAAGAAAAAGTATCATGCCCACATTGTGGTACGGTAGGTGGATTGGGCATAATGAAACGCTGGCACGGTGATAGATGTAAATTTATCAACAGCAAACGTATAGCATAAGTATGATTATGCCAAGTCCACAGAAAGCTAAAGGTTCAGGTTACGAGCGCACTGTCGCTAAATTTCTCTCCGATCTATACGGTGAGAGTTTTATTCGTGCTCCTGGGTCTGGTGCTTATGTGGGTGGCAAGAATCAAGTCAGAAAAGAAGTTCTACATGAGGGACAAATTCGCTCTTTCAAAGGCGATATTGTTCCAGGACATTCTTTCAGCAAAATGAATGCAGAGTGCAAGTTCTATGCGAACTTCCCGTTTCATCTACTGCTTACGGGCGAATGCAAACAACTTGATTTGTGGCTAGATCAACTTCTTGATGTAGAAGACGAAGGCGATTTGAACATTCTTTTTATGAAGTTTAATCGCATTGGTCAATACGTTGCTGTACAACCCAAGAACACATGGATAGTAGATAACTACACATTCTATGCTAGTAAGAAGTACGGTGATTGGTTAATCACAGAACTTGATAGCTTTTTCAAAAACAACAAAGACCTAGTTAAATTATATTCAGGCTCATTAGACACCAAGTCAAATCCAGAAACCACATTAAAAACTTAATATTCTAAAAATTTGTCGGCGCCGTTGGGCGTCCTCCTTGAGATTGTACAGGTTGTGCTGTGCCGTCAGATTCTGGAGTATACGTGTCAGTAATGACATGGATCACCGAGAAGGCAATCGAGAAAAGCGAACCTTCAATGAGTACATACCTAATTCTGTCTTGCGGGTATGTAACATGCGTTGCCGAAGAGTCATCTACATTTTTATGTTGAAGGATGATAGCTTCACTACAGTCCCATTAATCTTTACAGGGCAACCGGTGGCGTATAATAGCACAAAGACGCTAATTATACGGGGAACAGACGGCAAAGGATGACGGGCATGGCAAATGACCTTAACCATTGGTAGTGCTAAATTAGCACTACCATGGCTTCAAAGCGGCAATGTATATCCCCCAGAGATAAGTTAAGAAAAGAATTAAAAAAGAATACAGTACAATACCGAATCATACGAACGTAGTGAGTATGAGAGGTATTAGATGAACGTAGTTCATCTTCTAATGTAACCCTTAAAGAAAATAACAGTGTGTAGCTAGGATGAAATGAATAGGTACGGTTAAAAGAATGGAAGTTTTGAGTTCTTAGTAGTCTCTAAGTTATCCTCAATGATTTTGTTAATGGCTTCTCTCTCACTGATACTCATGTTAAGGATATCTGTGTACGTAGCTCCGCCCCTCATGTACCAAGCCATGCGTAATGAATTGGCTTTGATAGCCTCGCATTCTTTCTCCATTTGATCGATTAACTTCTTAATGTCCTCGGAGTCAAGGACAAGAAGTCTTAACCGAAAAAATCAGATACGTTGATGTTGAATGGTTGTTCGTAATTAAAACCACAGTGAATACACTTGAATTGCAATGGTTTTGTTTCACTAGCACGTTTCAAATCTAATGTGTATTGGCGTATTGCTTCATACGTTTTGATATCACAGTTTTCTAGGAATTCTCTAATGTATTCTGGTTCTAGTACAGTGGCTTCAGGTGTCTTTACATATTCAATTGTATCTAAAACTAGTGACATTGCTAGGAAGTTCATAGTCTTGATAAGTTCACTAGACATTTTATCACGCTCATCACCTTCGGGCATGTTCTGAACATTATTGAGTTGGTATTGAACTTCAAACTGTTTTGTTCCAGCTTCGTTAACACTCTTGTAACTTAGTGGTTTGAACTTAATTTTGAGATCATTGATCTCTAATAACTTGCTATAGTCTGCGGGTTTGAAACCGGCAAGTAATCCAGTTAAATTAACATCGTATTTGCTAGTTTCACCGCAGCTGGGACAAGCTGTATCAATTTCCATAGATGTTCCGTTACTTGCAATTTTGATAGCAAGCAATATTGAGTCTAGGTCAACTTGAGGAATGACCCAAGGATCTTTGATGTTTGGTACGCAACTTCTAATAATTTCAGTGACTGCAACACCGTTAAACAACGCATCAGGAGTCCTAGATGTGATTTCGTCAATCGCAGTCATGGGATAGATGGGTAGTTCGCCGTTGTCAGGCAAATCAATCGCAGTTGACGGATATCCTGCTCCACTGCTGGGTAGCTTCAAATATAGTGCAGGCCTACGAAAATATGATTGTAATGGGTTGATTTGTTGCATGTTTCACCTAAAGTTGAGTATTTTATGTACGCTAAATACAATTATACCAAAGTATTTATAGACACAAATTATGGCTGATAACATTTTTACACCAGAACAGCAACAGCAATTGGCTGAATTGATGAACGGCCTTTACGGGATAACTAGAGAAACTGATCCTTTAATACGTGCCAAAATTGAAGAAAAGAAGGCATCTGACAACGCTAAAGAGGCTCTTAAACAGTTAGGAAGGCAACTTGGCAACACCGCAATTGATTATTCAAAAGCAGTTATGTCTGCAGGTGAAGGCTTTGGTAAGTTCGGTGGAGTTGTTACCGGGGCAACGAATGCTATTGGAGACTGGGCATCTAAATTAGGTGTTGCGGGTGCAGTTGTAGGTGGATTCATTAAGATATTCGGTGAGATTGCATCAAAGAGTTTAAAACAAAACGATGATTTGATGAAGTCTTATCAAAACCTAAGTGACATGGGTAGTGTTGCTGCAGGTGGATTTGAGACATTGCGTGACCAATTACACAGTGTTGGTCTTATGGCTGAAGAAGCCGAAAAATTCGAACGTGTACTTAAGCCTATTACAGGTGAGTTAGCAAAGTTTGGTGGAAGTGTATCGCAGGGCAGAGAACAACTTACAGGTGTTATCAGTGGGTTGATCGGGCTTGACAACGACATGGAAAAGTACTTAGCTAGATTAGGCTACAGTACACAAGATATTCGTGAAGGTGCAGCAGACTTTGTTCAAAAGCAAGCTAGACTAGGATTAGCACAAGGCAAATCACAAGAACAGTTAACAAAAGAGTCGTTCAAGTACATGGCAACCTTGAAAGAACTTCAAGAGTTGACAGGCATGAGTCGTGACGAAGCTCAAAAAGCTATGGACGCTCAAATGTCTGACGCTAGATTCTCGATGCATCTAACAAAGCTAAAAGGTGCAGAAGCTACTAATTTGACTGCGTATTTGGCTGAATATGAAAAACGATTTGGTAAAGAAGCAGCCGCAGGATTGAAAGACCGCATCGTTAATGATGGTAGGATTACTACTGAATTGGCCGCTGCATCAGCACAAGCTGCTAGCAATGGATACACGGAAGCAATCAAAGCTCAAAAAGGTGGTGCTAAAGTATTTGCTGAATCTATCGAAAACACTGCAGGTCAAGTTAGGAAAAACCTAGAAAGACTAGGCCCAGCATTCATGGTAACTGAAAATGGTTTACGTGAAATGGGACTAACCAATGAAATGGTTAACGGTGCGCTGAGTACAGTTGCCGGTAGTGCAGATAAAGCAAAAAAGCAGATAGGGGAACTATCTGAGACAGGTGAAAAAGGTTCTGCCCGCCTCAATAAGAACATCGACAACGAGCAAAAAATGAGAGCAATGCGAATTGCAGGAGACAAAGCTATTTACGAAGTAGGCGACATGACTGTGGGATTGTTTACAAAACTTAATGAAGTTATGTTTGGTTTTGGTAAGACAGTTGCCAAAGTCACTGATTTCTTAAGTGGTATCATAGGGAAGAAAACAAACTATAGTGCCTCATTTAGAGATGCGGAAGACAATGCAAAGGATCTCGAAGCCGAAAGAAAATCCAGATTCCAACTGTTACAAGAAATAGAAGATACAAAAAAACAAATTGCCGAAGCTGAAAAGAGCAAAGTTGACTACGCAAAACAAATAAAAGATAAGCAAGAAGAAATTAAGCAACTTAATCAGGCTTATCGCAATGAAAAAGATGTTGATAAGAAAAAAGAATTATACACAAAAGAGGTCGAGGAAAAACGAAAGTTAATTGAACTTGAGAACATGGCTAGACGAGCAGGTAAATCTAAGGACGGCGGTGTAGATCAACAAGTGGCGTTGGAAATAAGAAGAAAGAAACTAATAGAACTACAAGAACGTCTAGCCAACGACGAAAAGAAAGTGCTAGAACTTGAAAAAGAAAGACAAAAACTTGCACCAGGCGCCGGTGCCGCAGACTCAGATATTGTTAAAAAATTAAAAGAAAGCGGTATTGTAGATCCCAAAGCTCAAGCTAACATTTTAGCTCAAATAAAAGCAGAATCAGGTGGAAAACCACAAACCGAAAGTTTGAAATATTCACCTGAGAAACTGATGAAGACGTTCCCTAGTAAGTTCACTGATATCGAAGAAGCTAAAGCTGTCGCGGCAAAAGGTGAAGAAGCGATTGGTAATAAGATTTACGGCGGTAGAATGGGTAATGCTGCTGACGAAGGTTTCAAGTATAGAGGTCGTGGACTGATCCAGCTTACAGGTAAAGATAATTACGCAAAGTTTGGAAAACTGCTAGGTTTAGATTTGGTAAATAATCCTGATTTAGCGAATGATCCTGATATTGCACAGAGGATAGCAGTAGCATACTTCAAAGAAAAACAAAAAGCCGGTGTTAACTTATCTGACTCTAAACAAGTAAGTAAAGCTGTTGGTCACGTTGATATAGATGGAAAAGAAAGTGACAAGAGGGCAGAACTAGCTCAAAGCATTTTAGAAAACTTACCGAAAGCTGCAACTGGGGGTATGTTTGCTGGTTCAACCTCGGGCTATCCAGTGATGTTACACGGAGATGAAAGCGTGTGGCCGAATCAAGACCTACAAGAGATGTTGCGTCAAGTTCAACAAACTAGTTTGTCCCAATACAAAGATGAATTAATGGGCGCGTTGGGACTAAAGAGTAAGAATTTAGATTTGGCAAACGAAAATATTATGCAGAACATGCCTGACATGAAAGGCATAGTTGATGCATTGAAACAAGAATTGCCCAAATTAACACAGACAGCAGCACCTACAACTAGTACAGCAGACAGTATTGTTGCTGAAGTCATGTCGGTTCTTTCTGAAAAATTAGATGCATTAATTGAAGAACACAGAAAGACCAATGACATTCAGGATCAAATATTGACGTACACTAAAGCCTAACAGATAAATATCTAAACTATGTCATATAAAAAGCGTTTTTCCAACTTAACTGGTCAAATGAGTCCTATCTCAGGATTCAACCAAAATACAGGTGCCTGGAATGGTCCTGGTATGAACAACACTCCCACCGGTGGTTGGAACAACACTGAGTTTGGTTACAAGAATTATCAATCTAGATTACCAGAAGTTTACACTGGTCACCCGAACCGTATCGAGCGTTATAACCAGTATGAAATGATGGACGTTGACGCGGAAATCAACGCTTGCTTAGACATTATTGCTGAGTTTAGTACTCAGAAAAACGAACAAAACAACACACCATTTGAAATTGTATTTCATGAAGAACCAACACCTCACGAAGTTGAAATTGTTAAGAAGCAATTACAGCAATGGTGTAAGCTAAACGAATTTGAAACAAGAATCTTTAAGATTTTCAGAAACTCTATCAAGTATGGAGATCAAGTATTCATCCGTGACCCAGAAAACTTCAAGCTATACTGGACTGACATGACCAAAGTCAGTAAAGTTATCGTTAATGAAAGTGAAGGCAAGAAACCTGAACAGTATGTTATCAAAGACATTAACCCTAACTTACAAAACTTAAGTATCGCTGAAAAGACAACTACAGATTTCCAAGCACAACCGCCAACTGCAGGTTACTCAGCACCATACTCTTACACTGTTCCAAACGAACCATATGGTACAACAGGTTCTCGTTTTAGTTTGGGTCTGAACGAAGCTGCTATTGACGCTAAACATATTGTGCATCTTTCTCTAACTGAAGGTTTAGATAGATATTGGCCTTTCGGACAGTCTATCTTGGAAAACATCTTTAAAGTCTACAAACAAAAAGAACTCTTAGAAGATGCTATCTTAATCTATCGTATTAGTCGTGCTCCTGAACGTAGAGTGTTCAAGATTGACGTTGGTAACATGCCAAGTCACATGGCTATGGCATTTGTTGACCGCATTAAGAACGAGATTCACCAGCGTAGAATTCCTAGCATTCAAGGTGGTCAGAGTGTTATGGATGCTACATACAACCCATTATCAGTTAACGAAGATTATTTCTTCCCTGTAACTGCTGATGGTCGTGGCAGTGATGTTACTACTTTGCCAGGTGGACAAAACGTAGGCGAGATTGACGACTTGCGTTACTTCAACAATAGATTGGCGCGCGGCCTGCGTGTTCCTAGCTCATACTTACCTACAGGTCCAGAAGATAACCCAACTCCATTGAGTGATGGTCGTGTTGGTACAGCGATGATTCAAGAATTCCGCTTTAATCAATATTGCATGAGACTTCAAAACTATCTAAGTCAGAAGTTAAATGATGAATTCAAGTTGTTTATGCGCTGGAGAGGCTTGAATATTGACAGTAGTTTGTTCGATATTAAGTTTAATAGTCCACAAAACTTTGCTGCCTACCGCCAGAGTGAACTAGATACTGCCCGTGTTTCCGTCTTCCAAACAATGGAAGCGTTCCCATACATCAGCAAGCGTTTTGCTATGCAACGATTCTTGGGATTGACTGATGAGGAAATCGAAGAAAACAGCAAACTCTGGTTTGAAGAACGTGAAGAACCACAGGATAGTGAGGCTAAAGGGGCAGACCTACGCAGCATTGGCATTAGTGCAGGTGATTTGGATACTGATTCTGAGACCGCAGAAAACTTACCTGACGAAGATGAAGCAGCACAAATGCCACCTGAAATTGGTCCAGCAGTAGCAGGACCTGAAGCTATGCCAGCAGGAGGTGGCATGGCACCACCTCCACCGGCAGCATAAAAGATAAATATCTTTATGAAACTATTTGAAATGTATGACGCTCCTGTCTCAGGATATCAAGATGTTGCAGATGACAACAGCAAATATAAGTGGACAGAGACTAGAAAAACAAAATTAACATTACGTCAAATACGTAAGTTGCGTAAGATGCTGGACGTCCGCAACTATGAATATAACAAAAACCTCAAGAAAATTCGTAAGCAATACGAACCCGTCGCACAAGAATCTCCTGGCTTATAAGCATATCTTTGCTAAAAGTGCAAAAAAATAGCACTTATTGAGTAGTTTTTATAACTACTCACTAAATAATTCTACGAAGCCATTCTTTCAGGAGATTTAAACAATGGATAACAAAAAATTTGAACAACTTATTGATCTAATTATCAATGAGAACGAAGAACAAGCACGTGCATTATTCCACGATATCGTAGTTGAAAAGAGCCGCGAAATCTATGAGTCAATGATGGACGAGGAAATGGTAGATAGCCCAGTAGAAGGTCTAATGGACGAGATTTCTGCTGAAGAAGAAGGTATGACCGAAGATGAAGATGAATTTGCTGACATCGAAACTGATGACGGTGAAGACATTGAAGGTGAAGTTGACTTAGACGCTGACGAAATGGGCGACGAAGAAGGCGAAGGCGAACTAGAAGACCGCGTGGTTGATCTAGAAGACAAGCTAGACGAATTGATGGCCGAGTTCGAAGAACTAATGAATGCTGAAGAAGCTGAACATGGTGAAGAACTAGGTGGCGACGAAGACATGGGCGACGATGACATGGGCGACGACATGATGGAATCTGCTGAAGATGACGAAGAAGAAGAAGCTGTCGAAGAATCCGCTGAAGATGATGAAGAAACTTTAGAAGAATCTGTACAGTTACAGAAAGTCCCTACAGCTAAGATGGGTGACAATGGTCAAAACACCAAGTCTCCTACACTAGGTGCAAACAACAAAGTTTCTAGCAACGGTGCTAAGCCTGTAGCTGCTGGCTTCCAAGACAGTGGTAAAGGTGGTACACAAGGTGGTTTATTGAACCCAACACCAAAAGACATTCCTGGTAACTACAAGAATGCTCCTGGCGCTAAGTTCAGTGAAAAAGGTGAAGCAGCTCCTAAGCCAAAGCATGGTGATGACGGTGCTGACAAGAAAAGCCCTGTAGCAGAATCTAAGAAGTCTGTTAAGAAGCCACTAGCTTCTGCAACAGCTAAAAAGATTGTTAAGAAATAAGGAAACCTGAGATAATGGCTTTATATCTCAAAGAGAACCTCACTTTTGACCGCGCAAACATGGTGGTCGAAAGTGAAGGTGAAGGTAGCAAGAAGAGCCTCTATATGAAGGGGATCTTCATCCAGGGCGGGGTACGCAACGCTAACGAGCGTGTGTATCCCGTATCTGAGATTGAAAATGCTGTTAATACTTTGAATGAGCAAATCTCTGGTGGCTTATCTGTTTTAGGTGAAGTAGATCACCCGGATGACTTAAAGATTAATTTAGATCGTGTATCACATATGATTACTCAAATGTGGATGGACGGTGCTAATGGATTTGGTAAACTAAAAATTCTTCCAACACCAATGGGTCAACTAGTTTCGACTATGTTAGAGAGTGGTGTGAAGTTAGGAGTTTCTAGCAGAGGCAGCGGAAACGTTGACGATGCATCAGGAAAGGTAAGTGACTTTGAAATAGTCACTGTGGATATTGTCGCACAGCCTAGTGCACCTAATGCTTATCCTAAAGCAATCTATGAAGGTATGATGAACATGCGTCATGGTCATAGAGTGTTGGATATTGCAAAAGATGCGCAAAACGACATGAAAGTACAGAGATACCTGAAAGAGGAAGTAATGCGCCTCATCAAGGACCTCAAGTTAAAATAAGGGAACCGATATGCTAGACGCAATCAAACCATTACTTGAATCTGGACTAATCAATGAAGAAACATCTATGGCTCTAAACGAGGCATGGGAATCTAAGTTGATGGAAGCTAGAGAACAAGTTCGTGCTGAATTACGTGAGGAGTTCGCACAACGTTATGAACATGACAAAGACATAATGGTTGAAGCCCTAGACAAAATGGTTACAGAGAGCCTAGCGTCCGAAATTGAAGAATTCAATTTAGAACGTCAAGCAATGAACGAAGACCGCGTAAAGGCAAAAGCAAAGCTACACGAAAGTGCAGCTAAGTTCAATAACTTCATGGTTGAAAAACTAAGTGAAGAAATCAAAGAACTACGTGCTGAACGCAAGATTCAAAAAGAAAGCCAGCAAAAGCTAGAACAATTCGTTGTTAACGCTTTAGCACGTGAAATCAAAGAGTTCGCTCAAGATAAGCAGGCTGTCGTTGAAGCTAAAGTCAAGTTAGTTGCTGAAGGTCGCAAACAACTTGAAACACTAAAGGCACGTTTTGTTGCTGAAAGTGCTAAGAGATTGAACGAATCTGTATCCAAGCATCTTAAGGGTGAAATTGGTCAGTTGAAAGAAGATATCAAGATCGCACGTGAAAACGATTTCGGTCGTCGTATTTTCGAATCTTTCGCTAGTGAATATTCTGGTACTTATCTAAATGATAAGGCAGAAGCACGTAAGCTAATGCAACAATTAGAAGCAAAAGACAAACAATTGGCTGAATCCATTAAAACAATCAGCAACGCTAAGAAGTTGATTGAAAGCAAAGAACGTGAAGTTCGTATCATTAAAGAATCTAATGAACGTAATAAGGTCATGGGTGAGTTGTTATCTACTCTAAATGAGGAGAAAGCAACTGTAATGAAGGACTTACTAGAAAGCGTCCAAACACCTCGTCTAAAGGCCGCTTTTGATAAGTATCTACCAGCAGTATTGAATAACATTACTGAAAAGAAGGAAGCTCCAAAGAGCAAGACTATGATTTCAGAAAGTGTTAAAGCAGTAACTGGAGATAAAACTGCCGTGAAACAAAATGTTGAAGTGGGAGAAGGTGATAACCTAATCGACTTTAAGCGTTTGGCAGGGCTTTAAAAATTAAAGACATAAATTTTAGGAGAAAATAAACATGTCACAAGTTCTATTAGAAAGCCGTTGGGACGAGACCAAAGAAGCCCTACTTGAAGGTCTTAAAGGTACTCGCCGCTCAACAATGGGTGTTATTTTAGAAAACACCAAGAAACAACTACTATCTGAATCTTCAGCTGGTACAACAACTGCAGGTAATATCGCTACTCTAAACCGCGTTATTCTTCCAGTTATCCGTCGTGTAATGCCAACAGTTATCGCTAACGAGTTGGTAGGCGTTCAGCCAATGACAGGTCCAGTTGGTCAGATCCACACTCTACGTGTACGTTATGCTCAGTCTCTAACAGACAACAGTGCTGCACAGACAAGCGTAACAGCAGGTGAAGAAGCTCTAAGCCCATTCAAGATTGCACAAGCGTACTCTACAGTACCTAATGCAACTGGTACAGCTTCTGCTTACACAGCAGCACCTACAGCATCTCTAGAAGGTAACGGCGGTAAGCAAATCTCCGTACAAATCTTGAGACAGGCTGTTGAAGCTAAGAGCCGTAAGTTGCAAGCACGTTGGACATTTGAAGCTGCGCAAGATGCACAGTCTCAACATGGTATCGACGTTGAAGCAGAAATCATGGCTGCGCTAGCACAAGAAATCACTGCTGAAATTGACCAAGAGATTCTATTGTCTCTAAGCTCTTTGGCAACAACTGAGTTCACATACAACCAAGCTACCGTTTCTGGTACAGCAACATTCGTTGGTGACGAACACGCTGCTCTAGCTGTTCTAATCAACCGTACAGCTAACTTGATCGCTCAACGCACTCGTCGTGGCGCAGGTAACTGGGCAGTTGTTTCCCCAGCAGCATTGACTGTTCTACAGTCTGCTACAACTTCTGCTTTCGCACGTACTACAGAAGGTACATTCGAAGCACCTACAAATACTAAGTTTGTTGGTACATTGAACGGTGCAATGCGTGTGTTCGTTAACACATATGCACCAGACACACAGCCAGTTCTAGTTGGCTATAAGGGTTCATCTGAGACAGATGCAGCGGCATTCTATTGCCCATACATCCCATTGATGAGTTCTGGTGTTGTTCTAGATCCTACAACATTCGAACCAGTCGTATCGTTCATGACACGTTATGGCTATATCGAATTGACTAACACAGCTTCCAGCTTCGGTAACGCAGCGGACTATGTTGGAGAAATAGCAGTTTCGAACTTAACCTTTCAGTGAAATGTTAAATTACACACGGCGACTAGTCGCTGTGTTAATCAAAGGGGCACGAAAGTGCCCTTTTTTGTATCTAAAATTAGTGGAATGTAACATTATGCATAAATACTATTATGCTAACTAATAAATATTCCAAACTCTATCACAGGATAACTTCTAATGCCAAACAACGAATTACTGAGGGTTATACTGAACTCCATCATATTATTCCTCAATCATTGGGTGGTAGCAATGATAAAGAGAACCTAGTCGATCTAACCGCAAGGGAACATTTTATTTGCCACTGGTTACTTATTAAGATGACAGAGGGTGAAGATAGAAGAAAAATGCTATACGCACTAAATGGAATGAAGGCAGAAAACAGATATCAACGAAGATACTATACAAAAATAACTGCAAGGGTGTATGAAAAATATCGCATAGAACATGCTGAGAATCATAGCAAAGTAATGAAATCTAAAAAATTGATACCTTGGAATAAAGGTGGTGCAACATTAACAGATGAACAACGAAAAAGAATAAGTGATGCAGCAAAAAATCGAAAACCATTATCACCTGAATCTAGAGCAAAAGGTAACGAAAAACGAAAAGGTCAAAAAAGAAGCGAAGAAACAAAGTTAAAAATGTCATTATCATCAAAAGGTAAAGTCAAAGGGCCGCAATCAGAAGAACATAGACTTGCTATTAGTTTAGCTGGTAAAGGCATAAAGAAAAAAGCAGGACATGCAACCAATGTAGCAAACGCAGTTAAGGGCAACATAAGTATAAACAAAGACGGTATTGAAAAGAAAGTAAAACAAGACACATTACAGCAATACTTAAATGATGGTTGGCAACTTGGTGGTAAAAAGCGAAAAGTTGCATAAATAATAATATCAACCCTTCGGGATGGGAAGACAAACTGGGAGACTTCGGTCTCCCTTTTTGTTTTTGCTACAAACGTATTTCACCGAAAATGATAAATAATATATAAGATGATATTTGGGACCTTTCATGGCAGCAGCAGATCCGTTCAACTCTAAAAATGGTTATACCGTTGGTATACCACCTAGACCCGTCATTGACGGTAATGGAAATATAACAGCTACATTCGCTACGATTGGTAACGTTCAAATCAATGGAGATCAAATCGTCACGGGTAATATTGTTGCCAATACATTTATCGGAACGCTTGAGGGAAATATTTCAGGAAACATCGTTGTTCCTGGAGGCAACACCTGGGTCTTGTTTAATACCGACGGTACAGCAGATGCTTCAGGTAATTTTACGTTTAACACAGATTCTAAAACGTTAACCGTGAACGGTTCAATAGCAGCAAACACTGTAACTGTCGGCCTCGGCGCAAGCGAGTTTGCATCTTCGGCTGCAATGCAAGCGTCAACAAATAGCTCTTCACCCGGACAAGTGTTAACTACTACTGTTGCGAATAGTGTTTGTTCAATTGACTGGACTGTAATTGCTACGGATGTTAATGGAAACAACAGACAAACAAGTAAATTGTTTGCAAGTATTTTAGGAAACCAAGTCGAATTTTATGAGTATGGTACCTTATATGTACCTACTTCGGGACCAGGCGTGTGTGATTTGAATGTTGAATACGTCAATGGTAATGTAGATTTAACTGTTCGCCCATATACATCTACACTCGTAAATTACAAGATAATGATTACAAGTTATAAAGAATAAGGAAAAAAGAAATGGCAATCAAACCTTTTAATTCAGTAAATGGTTTCTCAGTAGGTGAAACACCTACCCCGGTCATACTGGCGAACGGTGATATTACGACCGGTAACGCTACGCTTACGGGAAACCTTGCTGCTAATAATGTTCTAACAGACCATCTACGTTATGCGAACGGTGTTCCTTGGGACTTCCAGCAAGCAGCAGGTACAGGCAATTACCAAATTCAATATAACTTAAACAATGACTTTGGTGCTAGTCCGAATTTTACGTTTGACCCAACATCTAATCTTTTAACTGTTGTAGGTAACTTAAGTGTAAGCAACACTGCTAACGTCGGTAATATCAATGTAGGCAATCTAGCAGCAACTGGTAACATTAGTGCTAACAGGATCGACGCTAACTACTACGGTAATGTCTACGCAAACACTATCTTAACTGGATCTAATACAGGGGTAACGTTCAATGATAACGGTGTACTTACAGTTGCTAATACGTTCACCTTCGACAAAACCGATAACCTCTGTTATCGTGACTGGGAAAC
>OGWF01000007.1_pt1 | contig 35483 bp, 39 predicted proteins | sample 1575951 | NCBI WGS metagenome assembly OGWF01 (sample SAMN07581523, study PRJEB24739) | freshwater metagenome | place: Singapore | collected 2015-01
CCGGAACAGTTGCTTCTCCTGCTCGTACATGAACACCGCCTGCTCCGGCGTGGGGACCGTCGCGCCGAGCTTGAGCAAGGCGATCGAGCCCGGGAACGGGGCATCGAGCGCAAAGCTGTTGCCGATGGTCAGGACCGCGCTGGCGTTGTTCAACGTCAGCAGGAGAAGCAACTGTTCCGGGCCGGGGCCTTGTCGGTCCTTCCGGACAGCGGCGCTCTGGTCGACATGGCATACGACGACGCCACCGATCGGTGGGTCGCCATCTCGGCGGCGAACGAGAGCTATTGGACAGGTCTCGTCCGCAACTCGGTGCAGGCGGTTCCCGCTGGTAGCTACACCAAGATCGCTGCTACCTCTGGTGTGGAACTTGTAGCCCGCAGCACGACAAACCCCGGCGTAGATGTGACGATCCCGGCCTACGGTCTGCGCGAAGAGCTTGTAAAGCGGGCGGAAGCGGCGGCGAGACTTACAAAAGAGATCGCTGTCTACGACTATGTCGGAGGCTTTACTGCCAGCACGACTAACGGCTCAACTGCAATCACCAGTGTCGCCGGACTATCCTACCCTACTAGTTATATAGGAGCGCGAATTAGCGGATCAGGTATTCCTGCAAATACTACCATTGTAGCAGTATCTGGAACTACTATATATCTATCCGCCGCAGCAACAGCTACAGCCACTGGTGTTAATATAAGCTTTTTGGACTTTAAACTACCTGTTGGTATGGAAGCTAAGACCGTCATATCAGCAGGGGCTGCCAAACAGGAGGGTTCAACCAAGGATTGGACTAGATTATTTGACGGCTTTATTGAGACTATACGATTTGGTGTCACACCAGGAGTAACAACATGGGTGCAAATCCAAGCAACTAAAGGAGCATCATAATGAGCTTTATTAATTTACTAGCGAATGATGTATGGTCAGATGCTGATATTACAAAGCGAACGGAAGCTCTTATTAGAGCAGAGTTCTCTGTGGAACAAGAAGCTATCCTTAACCGCAAGGCAACAGGAGCAGTACTAGGTCAATATAGTCTGTCACAAGAGGAGCACATAGAGCTGCTCCGCTACAGAGAAGTATCTAATATGGCTCGTGCCGAGGGCGAAGCAGCTAGGGCCGATATGGGTCTGCTTCTATCTGTAATGCAGCTTGAAAAAGACACGGCTATTTTAAGTACAATGTCTATACAGCAAGCAATGTCTCTTCGAGACAGCGATATAGAAGAAGAGCGCATAGCAGCGGAAGTTGTACTTTCTATGTATGGAGGCAGCCCAACAGAGGAAGATATAGCAGCCGACAATCTAGCTAGAAGTGAAGCCGAAGCTAAACTAGCCTCAGCTTCGCAGGAAGAATTAAATCTTCTGGAAGCTAGAAAATAAGAATAGAGCCCCAATGACTAAGTCGTTGGGGCTTTTCTTAAAATTATTCTTGACTTTCGTCCCCGTTTGTACTATATTACACATATCAACAGAGGGGATATGGCGTAATTTGGTAGGCGCGCGAGTCTTAAAAACTTGTGGTTAATCCGTGTGGGTTCGAGTCCCACTATCCCCACCAATTAGTAGACGTTAAAAAATTTATGTCTTGACATACTACCTATTTTTTAGTACACTCATTCTATGAGCTATGATAAAAAATAGATAACTGGAAGACTAAAGTAATAGAGGCCTCGAATACTACTACTTCAGCCACTGAAGCGGCTACTATACTTGGTATAAAATATGATACATATAAAAAATATGCCATACAATACGGATGCTTTAAAGTAAACCCGTCTGGCAAAGGATTATCTAGAAACAGGAAAAGTGCAACAATTCCACTATGGGACATACTGGAAGGACTACATCCACAGTATCAAAGTAACAAGTTGAGAATACGTCTTTTAAAAGAAGAAGTATTTGAACATAGATGTAATAAATGTAAAAACACTGAATGGCTAGACGAACCTATTCCACTAGAATTAGAGCACATAGACGGTAATAGTTCTAACCATAAAATAGAGAACCTAGAGCTACTATGTCCTAATTGTCATGCAAAAACGTCTACATATAGAGGTAAAAACAAAGGTAGGGTCCCGTAGCTTAAAGGTAGAGCGTCCGTCTTATACACGGTTAAGCGGCAGATTACCGCGAGGTGCAGGTTCGAATCCTGCCGGGACTACCAGTTTCGGAGTATTTATGAAAGCTATTATAGAAGCTAAATTTTTTGTAAGAGACAAACCTTATACAAGTTATTATAGTTTTCCTATATATTCCGATGAAATTGAAAAAACTCTAGTTCGTAATCTAGACTTTCTAGAGCGTCACGGAACTGAATATAGTCTCAGTCTAACTATTGAAGGGAACAAGAAGTGAATATTGAAGAACTTCGTCAGCTTCTGACTACTGATATTGCTACTGTCACCTTCACGAAAAAGGACGGCACAAAGCGTGAAATGATCTGCACTACAATAGCAGATTACTTGCCTGTATCGGACGCTGCTACAAGCAGTCTTTCTAAGCCTTCAGAAGAAATAGTAACTGTATGGGATCTTGAACAGGGCGGATGGCGCTCATTCCGATTCGATTCCGTAAAGTCAGTAGAAACGGATTATTTTAATTATGTGGTCGGAAGCTAAACAAGCGATTTTAGAGTCAAGCCCGACTTCTTCAATTTATATTGGATGTGACTCACGTCGTGTTCCATCGAAGAAGAAAGCTCTATTCTCTACCGTCATAGTACTACACAAAGATTCTAGTAAGGGCTGCAAAGTTTTCCATAATCAGGTAACTCTAGCAGACTACGGCCAGATGCGGTCTCGTCTAATGACTGAAGTGCAGATGGCGCTAGAAGCATTCTATGCTATCGAAGAAGTTATTGGCGAACGTAAAATCGAAGTTCATCTAGACGTCAATCCTGATCCAAAGTATGCCAGTAATACAGTTACTGCTGAAGCACTTGGATGGGTCCGTAGTCTAGGTATTGAGGCTAAGATTAAGCCAGAGAGTTTCGCTGCTACTACAGCCGCTGATCACTGTGTAAGACGCTGATAACAATGGTCCCGTAGCTCAGCTGGACAGAGCACGAGCCTTCTAAGCTTGGGGTCGTAGGTTCGAATCCTACCGGGATCGCCAGCGTAAGGAATACTTAATATGGAATTAGCAATTTTAGGAATATATGCACTTGGTGCATTATTCTTTTTTATCTCTTTAATGAGAGATAAATATGTAGAACACACAAAACCAGTAGTGCTAGTATTTATTTTTGCTAGTATTGTTTGGCCTGTATCCGGTCTTATTTATATCTTGGATGTTAAAAAATGAATAATAAGCCTACTCTACTCCCGGTAGTAGATTTTAAGACTAGAGTACGGGATGAATCTATCGAAGGACCAAACCCGTATCGTTGGCAGGACGTCTCTTCTTATGACCTCTTTGCCAACAAGAAGGTTGTGATTTTCTCTCTTCCGGGAGCATTTACGCCTACTTGCTCGACTATGCAGCTACCTGGCTTTGAAGAAAATTATGATAAGTTCAAGGCGCTAGGGATTGATGAAATCTACTGTGTATCTGTGAATGACTCGTTTGTTATGAACGCCTGGGCGAAGGCGCAAGGTATTACAAAAGTAAAGGTTATTCCCGACGGCAGCGGGACGTTTACCTATGAAATGGGTATGCTAGTCAATAAAGATAATCTAGGCTTTGGTATGAGGTCTTGGCGTTATGCGGTTATTGCCGACAACGGCAGGATTGATAAGTTTTTTGTAGAGCCTGGCCTTGAAAATAACTGCCCAACAGATCCTTACGGAGAAACCTCTCCAGAGCGCATCCTAGGATGGCTCGAAGCTTACGCTTAATACTCCCGTAGCTCAACGGTCAGAGCTGGCCGCTCATAACGGCTAGGTTGGGGGTTCGAGTCCCTCCGGGAGTACCATTTGTTCAACCTAACTACTTGCACTTTATATCTCGCTCCCCGCGTAACCGGAAGTGAAGTCTGTCTTGAATGTTAGGCGCTAGGGGCCAAGACGTGCGGCCCTAAGCTAGCTACTATTTGTGCTGCAGCCAATAGTCGTTGTAATGCTAGCCAGGAAACCAAGCCGTGAGGGTTTCCACCTTATTACTAATATGCCCGTATAGCACAGTGGTAGTGCAATCGCCTTGTAAGCGATAGGTCGTGAGTTCGAATCTTACTGCGGGCACCAGTAAGAAAAGTTAGCTGCCCGTTCGTCTAATGGTAGGACGCGTGGTTTTGGTCCATGTAATTGGGGTTCGAGTCCCTGACGGGCATCCATACAGGAGAAATATATGTGGCGGTTATGGTGTAAAGCACTTGGTCAAAAAGCTACAGAATGTGATAAAGAGTCAGATAAAGTAGCGATCATTCGTACATTAATACTGGCTATATATATGTTGACTAACCTAGCAATCGTTGCGGGTGTAATTAGGCATTGGAACGATGCCGAGGATAAGAATCTCTACTATACTGTAGAAATTCAAGATAAGCGCAAATAAGCCTACGCCGTAAGGGTGGGCTAAGAATAATCTCGCTTAAGGAGGAGATATGTTTGAAATGAACCACGCTTTTAAGGATTTTGATCGTTTCTTTGTTGGATTTGATAAAGTAGCTGATAAGCTAACTAGGATTGCAGATCAATCCGTCAAACTAGCACAGAACTACCCACCTTTTAATGTGAAGAAGGTGGATGAAGATAAATACACAATAGAGATTGCTGTCGCCGGATTCGGGAAGCAGGATCTAGATATTGAATTGACGAACGGCACACTAACGGTGAGAGGTAAAACCTCTGCGGAAGAAAAGGATGCAGGCCAACTATTTCCTTGGTATATCTGGAAAGGAGTTTCTACCAAACCGTTCACTAGACAGTTTACATTGACAGATAACATGGAGATCAAGGGAGCAGACCTAGTAAATGGTATGCTTAAGATTTGGCTAGAAGCTCTGGCTCCTGAAAAAGATTTCGGCAAGAAGATCGAAATCAACGAAGGAGACCGTAGTGCCACTATCTAATGCAGTTGTAGTGAGTCGAATTCTGGCTACCTTAATTTTGTCCTTGACAAGTATCTTATTTTATAGTATATTGTTCCTATAAACGAAAGGAAATATATGGTTAAGCTTTTTGAAATTTGGTGTGAGGGAGATCCTCGCAGGGATTATACTGCGTGTCACCTAGGTTACGGAAAGGGAGAGACGCTTGCGGAAGCGTGCGACGATCTAGCTTCTAAGAATCCCTATTTTGAAAAAGCCTATAATCCATATACCAATAAGTATCATGGTTGTCGAGTATTCGACAATGAAACCGAAGCTAGAGTAGCTCACGGTTAAGCGGACGTAACTCAGCGGTAGAGTGTCAGCCTTCCAAGCTGTTCGTCGTGGGTTCGATCCCCATCGTCCGCTCCAGTTTAGGTTATATCTAGATACGACTTGATTAAGGTCGTCGAAATGCTAGAATACTCGGTATCAATCCGTGCGATACTGCTTCCATAAAAATATAATTATAAGGAGAATTATTATGCCTGTTAGACCAAGAAAAAACGAAACTAGAGATGAGTTCGTATCTAGGTGTATAGGAGTAGAGGTCGGTTCTGGAAAAGAACAAGATCAAGCTGCTGCTATTTGCTTCGATATTTGGAATAGACGCAAGAAAAAAGAACAGGAATAATTTTCTTTTTACGTCGGTGTAGTGACAACGGTTTAACACGTCGGTCTCCAAAACCGAAGATCTGGGTTCGAATCCCAGCACCCTCGCCACTTTAACTTTAGGAGAAAAAATGTTTAAAACTGTAACACTTACCATCGCAGCCGCTGCAGCGGCTCTAGCAGCTACTCCAGCTCTTGCTAACGATTTTGGCGGACTATACGGAGAAGTAACTGCTGGGTATGATGATGTTATTGGTCAACGAGACACTACAGACGTCACTTATGGCGCTGCTGTAGGGTACAATATTCCAGTAGGTAAGGCTATCGTAGGTCTAGAAGCTACTGCTGACAACGTATTTGATCGCCGTGACGTAGGAGCAAATGCTCGTGTAGGTTATACCTTCGGACGCTTTATGCCCTATGCTAAGATCGGATACGCTAACTACAAGGATGTACGCTCACGTGATCTCGATGGTTTTCGTGTAGGCGGGGGTATTGAGTTTAATGTAACTTCGAACGCTTATATCAAGGCGGAGTATCGTTATTCAGACTTTGAGAAGAACGTTGGTAAGCACGGCGTTCTTGGCGGCGTAGGTATTCGATTCTAAAAATAAATGGGCATAAGTCAAAATAGTTCTTGACTTATGCCCTTTATTTTTATATAATCATCGGATCGACAAAGCGTCGAATTTTAAAAATTTAAGGAGATTAAGTAATGGCATGGGATGACGCCAAAAAGGCTCAAGCGATTGATATGTATCAGGAACGTGAGCCAACCCCTGAAAATTCTATGGAAATTGTTGCGGAAATTGCTGACGAGCTTGGTGAAAGTCCCAACGGTGTCCGAATGATTCTTAGCAAGGCAGGTGTCTATGTTAAGAAGGAACCAGCCGCTGCTAGTGGTGGCACTAAGTCAAAGACTACCAAGTCTGGAGCTACTCGCGTAAGCAAGGAAGATGCTCAGGCTCAACTTATTGCAGCTATTGAAGCTGCTGGTAAGGAAGTAGATTCTGACATTATTAGTAAGCTTACTGGTAAGGCAGCCGTGTATTTTGCCGGCCTATTCGCACAGTAATCATAGGGTGGCTGCTTCGGCAGCCACTCAGGTCTGCAAGTATGCCAACCTGCCGACGTGAGAACTATGACAAAAGACGAATTAATTTACGCAGTAAAAGAGTATGGTGATGCAACAATAACTTATAGAAGTCAAGAATCTAAGAAGTTAAAATATAACGTTTGCACGCTAGACTTCTCTAACGAATATATCCAAACCAAATCAAATAGAGCTAGAGAAACGGAAGATACAGTTCTGCTGTTCTGTTGGGACTCTGACTCTTTTAGACTTATCAGACCAAATAGTGTAACGAGCGTCCATCCACTTTCTATGTCGCTCAAGGAAAGGAAAAATGGATGATGAAGAAATTTATTCTAGAATCATTCATCAAACCGAAGAGTTTCAGGTAAGACTGACTATTAATAGATTTCGCGGAGTAGAATACTTACATCTGCGTAAATATTATCTGGACTTTTCCGAGGAATGGATGCCGACAAAAGACGGTGTGGCTATGCCCTTGGGTCTAAATAACTCTAAGGAGTTATTTATCGGCTTAGTTGAAATCTTGTCTTTAGCTGAGTCTAAAGATGTGATAGTATCTAATTTTAAAGAACTTTTACAGGACATTTATCAATGAGTAAGACTTTTCTAGATTATGCGAGTGCCAAGTATTACGCTGGTGAACCAATCATTAGCGACGAGGAATTCGATAAGCTAGCAGAGTACTACGGATATGAAAGCGTGGGTGCTCCGGTCGCAGGCGACAGGATTGCTCACGCTTTTCCTATGTGGAGCCTGCAGAAATGCTATGATGATGAACCCTTAATTCAACTCGGCGGAGTTGTAGCTACTACTCCGAAGCTTGATGGGGCTGCTGTAGCTAATTATTATTTCCAAGGGGAGCACTTTCTTTCACTAACTCGTGGGGACGGTAAAGAGGGTCTAGACATTACGGATAAAATGAGGACGCTTATTCCTCAACAGATCCCTTATAGTGAAGACTTACTACTTATCCAAATTACTGGAGAAGTAGTCGCTCCAAAGAGCATTGATAATGCTCGTAACTATGCTGCCGGCGCTCTTAATTTGAAGTCCGTAGAAGAGTTTAAAAGCCGGGATCTAACCTTCATTGCATACGGTATTACACCTAATCAGTACGATACCTGGACTGAAGATATGGAAAAGCTAGATTCAGTCTGTGAATTCAAAACAGTATATACCTGTGATCCTCATTATCTAGATGGATTTCCTCAGGACGGTACTGTATTTCGCATGAACGAGTATTCTCGCTTTAATGAGGCAGGGTACACTTCCAAGCATCCACGAGGTGCCTTTGCTCTTAAAGAGCGTAAGGGGGGTGTGATTACAAAGCTACTTGACGTAGAATGGCAGGTTGGCCGCAGCGGTGTTGTGAGTCCAGTAGCTGTTCTTGAACCTGTTGTTATTGGAGAAGCTACCGTATCGCGTGCTACGCTACATAATATCAAATACATCCGAGAACTCGACCTAGACTATGGTTGTTTGGTTGAAGTTGTGCGGTCAGGGGAGATTATCCCAAAGGTTGTGAGACGAATTTATGAATAAACTTATTATTTTTAGTGCTTCTTGGTGCGGACCGTGCAAGGCGATGGCCCCTGCTGTCGAAGAGCTAAAGAGTCAGTATCCAGACAACGTTACTAAGTACGATATTGATGCTGAACAAGAACTACGAGATACATTCGAGATCCGAGCAGTGCCAACTATAATCTTGCTAGATAGCAATGATAAGGAAATTGGCCGTAAGACTGGAAGTATGTCCGCAAAGGCATTAGAGGACTTCCTGCTAGGGCTATGAAGGGGATATATAACGAGACATACTTCAGGAACAATCCTGAAGAATGCGGACTCAATGCCGTACTATATTGTGTAGTTCTCGTTAATAAATCCTCTATGAAACGAGAGTGCATCAAGATAGGGATAGCCAAAGGCAAGAACTGGAAAGATGTAATTCGTCGATCATCTGGCTTCAAGGGCTATGAGATTAGAATACAGAAAGTGGTTCATGGAAGACTAGAAGATATTTACTATCTAGAACAGTATTTGCATGAGCTATGGCAGGACCATAAGTTTACATCCGAACATAAATTCGGAGGACATACTGAACTGTTTCAGCTTAATGACGAGATCATACGTAGCGTACCTGATACCATTTGAAAAAATAGTTCTTGACTTTGACCCCAATTTCCCATATAATGCTTTCATCAGATCAGGAGAGAGTTATGATTGAAGCCCCGACAAATTGTCCGAGTTGTAATAGTACTCTCGAATGGTCTAATGATCTTCTCTATTGTAGAAATCCAGACTGCAACGCATCAACATATAAACAGATCGAGCATTTTGCATCTACATTGAAGATCAAAGGTCTTGGTCCCTCTACGATCAAGAAGTTACACCTAACCAGTATCCTCGATATTTACTCTATTTCTCTAGAAGAATTAGTTGAAGGTCTTGGGTCTGAAAGAATAGCAGTTAAGTTGTTTGATGAAATTAATCAATCTAAAACACGACCTCTTAACGCTGTTCTGCCTGCCTTCGGTATTCCTCTTATTGGAAAGACGGCATCGGAAAAGTTGAGCAAGGTTTGTAATGATATTTTTGATATTAATTACGAAACTTGTAAAAAAGCTGGCTTAGGTGAAAAAGCTACTGATAATCTCATTTACTGGCTAGACTCGGAAGAAGAATATCACTATCTTCCATTTAGTTTTGAGTTTGAATCCCAATCAGTAGCAGCTAGGTCTTCCGAAGTCCGCGGAGTTGTTTGTATTAGTGGTAAACTAAATAGTTATTCCACTAAACAAGAGGCTCAAGTGGAACTAGAAGAGCTAGGATTTGTAGTTAAGTCTTCTATTACAAAGGACGTAACTATTCTAGTAAATGAGAGTGGTCGAGAGACCACTAAGACACTAAAAGCCAGAGAGTCTGGCATTACAATTGTAACCGACTTAAAAAAATTCATAGGAGATATTAATTAATATGACTACCCCAAAGTGGACCGAGGAACGCACTGCACAGCTTATCGACAGCGTAGGTGACGAATCCCCCGTTAGCCGTTCAACCGTTGCCGAACTATCAGAAGCTCTCGGTACCAGCACCCGTTCAATTTCTTCAAAGCTTCGTAAGCTAGGCTATGAAGTTGAACTAGCTTCAGCTGCACCACGTGCCTTCTCTGATGAAGTTACCGAAGAACTACGTCACTTCGTAGTTCAGAACACCGGCGAATACACCTATGCCGAAATCGCAGAAAAGTTCCCAGGTGACTATACTGCAAAGGCTATTCAGGGCAAGATCCTAAGCATGGAACTAACTGGCCATGTTAAGGAAGCTCCAAAGGTTGAGCACGCTAAGTCCTACACTCCAGACGAAGAAGCACTAGTTCTAAAGCTAATTCGTGACGGCAAGTTCGTAGAAGAAATCGCTGACGCAGTTGGTAAGTCAGTGCAGTCAGTTCGTGGTAAGGCTCTAAGTCTACAGCGCGCTGGTGAAATCGAAGCTATGCCAAAGCAGCGTGACGTTAAGGGTCCAGCAGCTGATCCTCTAGACGCTATTGGCGACGTTTCAGCTCTATCAGTTGCTCAGATCGCTGAGCAGATTGGTAAGACCGAACGCGGCGTTAAGACCATGCTTACCCGTCGTGGCCTAAAGGCTGCAGACTATGATGGTGCAGCTAAGAAAGAGAAGGCTGCTGCTTAAGTTTTCTCTTTAAAGTGAAAGCCGGAGCAGCTTTATTGCTGCTTCGGCTAAACTTGTTTATAGGAGACGACTTTGAACCTCGCTAGTGCACTATTCAAACGTATTCTTGAAGAAGAAGACTTTGATACTTGGTCCAGCTTAAGAAGGCACTATCTGCCTAGTGAGTATCACGTAGTTTACGATATTATTGATAAGCAGATTGACTCTTATCATAAGTTACCTACGATTGAAGAACTTAAGCTGGCAGTTAGAGACGCACCTACTCTAGATAAAATCTACGCAATTGAAGCGGTAGAAGTAGATGCTGAACCATTTCTTCTGTTAGACTACTTAAAAAACGAATTTACACAGAAAGAGACTCTGTTCCAACTACATAAATATGTAGAGAACTCAATCTCGTTCGAAACAGCAGAAGAGACCTTAGAGTCTCTGTATGATATTATTTCTAGAATCGAAGATAGCGTAGAGTTGAAGTCTCAAGAGGATAATCTTCAAAAGATGAACCTATTTGAGTCAGATAGTGAGCTAGCTGAGTATATCCCTCTTGGATTGAATGCAGAATTTGACAATGTAGTTCGCTTTAAGAGTTCGGACTATATTCTTATGGGGGGCAAACGTGGCTCAGGTAAATCAATTACTTGTTCTAACTTAGCTAATACTGTTTATAATAGAGGTAAATCAGTACTATACTTCTCTATCGAAATGCCGACACGAGAGGTTCTACAGCGTCAATGCTCTATTGGCTGTGGAGTTCCTCACTCTAAGATTAAGTATAAGACGCTCGATAACTTAGAGTGGCTAAGAGTAGCAGAGTGGTGGGCTGACCGATACGAAAACGGATCAGTCCATCTAGAAACCTATAAAACTCATAGGAATTTCGATAAGTTCCACGCTGCAATTCAAAAAGAGAAGTTGAAAGATGTTCAAATTGATATTATCTACGACCCTCTTTTAACTTTACCTAAGCTTCGTGCGGAAATTATTAAGAGAGTCAGAAAGCTAGGAAATGTAGGCCTTATTATTGTGGACTACGTTAATCAGATTAAGAAAACTTCCTCTAGCGAAGATAGATTTGACTGGAAAGATCAGATTGTGGTAAGTACTGCGCTTAAGAGTATCGCTGGTGAATTACAAATTCCAGTATTCTCTCCATATCAGATTGATGCTAGTGGCGAGGCTCGTTTTGCTAAGGGTATTCTCGACTCTGCAGACGCCGCATTTACACTAGAAGCCGGACCTAGCTCTATTGCATTCACTTGTACTAAGATGCGTGGTGATGCAAAAATTAACTTTATCTCCAAAGCTGACTGGAACTGTCTACGGATTGGTCCTGAAAATGGAGAAGAGATTAAGATCGAAGAAGAGGAGTCACCAAATAAGAGGACTTCTTTTAAGAAAAAGAAGAAAGCATACGAGGAAGAAGATACGAAGCCAATTATGGATAGTATCTACGATGATCCTCCCTTCTAATAGGACATATTGGATATGATTGTTGATGAACTTCTTAGGTCACGTGGCATAGAATTTAAGCCTAGTGGCAAAGACTATCTAATTCGCTGTCTTAATCCGGATCATGAAGATCGAAACCCTAGTCTTAGAATTGATAAGACTACAGGAATCTTTAACTGCCTATCCTGTGGATACTCAGGTAATCTGTTTAACCATTTTGGAGAAAAACCAAACTGGTTACAGATTAGGCGAGAAAGATTAAAAAGTGTAATATCAGAAAAACTAATAGAGACCTCGGGTCTATCTATTCCAGATAATGCCGTGCCATTCGAACAAGACTGGCGCGGTATATCTGCTGATACTTTTAAGAAGTTCGAAGCTTTTCAGCATAGTAATCCTGAATTCATTGGTCGAGTTGTTATACCTGTCAGAAGTATAACCAACAAGATTGTAGCTTTTTGTGGCAGGCACCAGGGTCAAGTAGATCCAAAATACTTGTTTCATCCTGGAGGAGCTAAATTACCGCTATTTCCAGTGGTTAAACCTATACAAGGTCGAGTTATTGTAGTGGAAGGCATCATGGATATGCTAAACCTACATGACAAAGGTTTAACTAATGCAATTTGTGCCTTTGGTGTCAATAAGGTTACAGTAGATAAAATAAATATCTTGAAAATTCAAGGAGTATCTGGTATAGATATATTCTTTGATAATGATGAAGCAGGACAAAATGGTGCTGAAAAATTAAAAAGTTTACTTGAAAGTAACGAGCTTACTGCACGTAACGTTACATTTGGCAAGATAAAAGATCCAGGTGAGTTGACAGCCTTACAAGTGATCAAATTAAAGGAGACTTTATACGGTGGCTAACGTAGCTATTATCGAAACAAAACCAAGCCGTACCGATTTTTACAAGAGCTTTAATAATGCATTTGAGTTTGACAGATACTCTCTCTGTTCAGACCCAACGCTTAAGAAAGTTCTCAAGAAAAACGTAGATATTGAGTTCAATCCCGACGATTACGAATGGGTTATTCTCGTCGGTGCTGATGCTTGCAAGTACTATACAAAGAATGCTTCTGTTACAGACTATAGCGGTAAGATTGTAGAAGAAAAATTTCTTCCAGTAATCAACCCGGCCATGGTTTCATTTAAGCCGGAATCTGCTAAGCTCTGGGAAGAGTCTAGGGACAGCATTATCGGGTATATAACAGGAACTAAAAGAGTAGTCAGCTACTCTACAGACAAGATTTACGGTATCACTGACTCGGATCATCTAAAGAAATTCCTTCGAGCAGCTATTGATAGCCCTAATTCCTTTATCGGACTCGACTCCGAAACTACAGCCCTATATCCTCGTAATGGTTACGTACTAGGCGTCAGCCTTAGCTATGAGCGAGATCATGGGGCCTACATTGATGCGGATTGCATTGACGACGAAGCCTCTGAGCTATTTCAGGAGCTGTTCAATAAAAAGATTGTAGTATTCCATAATGCTAAGTTCGACTTGGCTTTTATGCAGTACCACTTTGGTTGGAAGTTTCCTAACTACGAAGATACGATGCTACTGCATTATTGCATAGATGAAAATCCAGGTACGCACGGTCTTAAGCAACTAGCTCTACAGTACACCGATTATGGTGATTACGAACAGCCGATGTATGAGTGGATTGACGAATATCGAAAGAAGACTGGCGTTCTTAAAGACGACTTTACTTTTGATCTTATTCCGTTCAATATTATCAAAACCTACGCTGCTATTGACGCAGTAGTAACTTTCCTGCTATATGCTAAGCTTAAGCCTGCTGTTCAGAAGAACAAAAAGCTACATAAGATGTATACAGGAATTCTACTACCTGCATCCACTTTCTTAATGGAAGTTCAAGGTAACGGCGTTCCTTTTGATATTGATCGTCTAAAGTTCGCACAGGCGGAAATGCAGAAAAGCATCGACGAATCTATCGAGGAGCTATATAAGGAGCCAAAGGTTCGTGAGTTCGAAGAAGCTCAAGGAAAGCCTTTCAATCCTAACAGTGTAATGCAACTACGTAGCTTCCTGTTCGACTACTTAAAGCTAACACCAACAGGCAAGAAGACCAGTACCGACGCTAACTCAACAGACGCTGAAGTACTAAAAGAACTTGCGGAACAACACCACGTTCCACAGCTAATCTTGAACATACGTCAAAAGAGCAAGATTAAGAATACTTATCTTGATAAAATTATTCCTCAGCTTGATCGTGACGGTCGTCTCCGTACTAATTTTAATATTCATGGTACTACTAGTGGTCGACTTTCTTCGTCTGGTAAGCTTAATCTACAGCAGCTACCGCGAGATAACTCCGCAGTTAAAGGGAGTATCAAGGCTACTCCAGGCCATAAGATCGTTGCAGTAGACTTGACCACTGCCGAGGTGTATGTCGCGGCAGTGCTATCAAACGATAAAGAGCTTATGGGAGTTTTCCAGAGCGGCGGAGACTTCCACTCTACTATTGCTAAGAAGGTATTTAACCTTCCTTGTGAAGTAAAGGATGTTAAGAAAGAGTATGCTCTACTTCGTCAGGCCGCGAAGGCTATTACTTTCGGCATCATGTATGGTGCTGGACCTTCAAAAATTAGCTGGCAGGTAACAAAGGACGCTAAAGACAATGGAATGGACTATGTTTTCACTGAGCAAGATGCGAAAGAAGCTATTACTGCTTACTTCAAGCAGTTCAAGGGTCTTAAGAACTGGATCACAAAGAACCAAGAGTTCATTGCCCAGAACGGCTATATCTACTCATTCTTCGGTCGTAAGCGTAGGCTCCCTAACGTCCTCTCTACTGACGGGGGTATCCGAAGCCATGCTATTCGGTCTGGACTAAACTTTCTAGTTCAGTCACCTGCTAGTGACGTTAACCTACTAGCAGGCATTGAAATGCAGGATTACATTAAGCGCTGGAATATGGGAGCTAGAATCTTCGCTCTAGTGCACGACTCTATTCTTGCCGAAGTGCCAGAGCACGAAGTAGATAAGTATATCGAAAAGCTTAAGGAGTTCATTAAGACTGATCGAGGTCTTTCAATTCCCGGCTGTGCCATTGGCTGCGACTTTGAAGTAGGCGACGACTACTCATTTGGCAAATTCGAGGAACAATATGGACTGGTATGAGTATAGAAACGAAATACCTTTACAGACCCTAAAGGCGTGGAGAGAAGAAATTCTCTCCACAGCCCAGTTTTCCCACACAGGATGGAGTGGTGCGCCGAAGGAGCCATTTCGGCACTGGTGTTACTTCCCACCATGTGAGGGTCTGTACTTGAATATTTTTAGCTGCCTTAATGAGTCTTTTAAAGACGACGGATTCTCATTAAGCCCCGAAAGATTTATAGTAAATCTCTATAATCATGGAGATAGCTCCTGGCTGCACAAAGATTCCGAACTAGACACAAATTGGACTGCGGTTCTGTTTATGAACGAATACTGGGATCTTAATTGGGGTGGCGAGCTCGTACTAGTAAAGGACGAAGAGATATATAAAGCATGGACTCCTACACCAGGAAAGTTTGTGCTATTTAAGGGAAGCATATTACACGGACCTAGACCAGTATCTAGGGAGGCCGAGTTTCCTAGGATGGGACTTGCAATACAATGTATAAACAATTTAAGGATATAAAAGGAATCGTATTCCCTGTATACGCCTTGCCGTCTAAAGATTGGTATCGCCAAGACGGAGTATTGTTTATAGATAATGGAAGAGTTCTGGACGATACTAATATGCCGGGACCTTCTTTGGGTATAAGACGAATTCAATGCGGAAGAAAAGATCTCTGTAGATTGAGAACGGCTTATACCGATTTTGGTTCTATGCTTAAGAGTAAGCATAGGTTTTTTATAGATAGTGCGGGCGTTCCGTTTATCTATAGTAGAACAATAAACAGCCCTTTAATTCATCACTCAGTAAAAAATATAGAGCTTAAAGACGAGCATTCTATAGTATGGTTGAAGAATATACCTTATCCAATGTCAATACCTAGACCTCCTTATGGGGATCCAAGGTTTGCCAGAGTATTATATTATAAAGGCAGTCCTTGGCTTATATATGACTTTGTATCAGAAAAAGGGAAAGACTCGTATAAACGAGTATGAGAATATATGGGTAGTACTTCTAGAAAGAGATCTCAAAGGTCTAATAATAGACATTCTAATGATTTTGAGGTCAAGCATATAACACCGTTAAATCCTAGGCAGGAGAAACTACTAAGTAGTAGACGTAATCTTGTTCTAAGTGGATTTGCCGGAACAGGTAAAACTTTTCTATCTTCGTATCTAGCTTATTGCGATATTTTTGCAGGCCGCTATAATAAACTGGTTTATATTCGTAGTGCGGTGCCAACAAGAAATATTGGCTTCTTACCTGGGAATGAAAAGGAGAAGGTAGAAGTTTACGAAGCTCCATATATTGATATAGCTACTGAATTGCTAGGTCGCGGTGATTCCTATGAGATACTAAAAAAGAAGGGGGTAGTACATTTCATGTCTACTTCTTTTATACGCGGTGTGACTTTAAGGGACGCGGTAATTATAGTAGACGAAACTCAAAATATGACATACCATGAGCTAGACTCTCTAATAACGAGACTAGGAGATAATTGCAGAATAATTTTCTGCGGGGATCTACATCAGGCAGACTTATATAAAAACGGCTTTGAAGACTTCTATAAAGTTATCAGAAGTATGAATGAGTTTGATTTTATCGAATTTCATAAGGAGGATATAGTTCGTAGCGAACTAGTTAAGAACTACATCATTAAAAAAGATGAAATACTTAGTAAGAGATAATTTTCTTCCCAAATCTTATATAGACTTTGCTAGACTAGAGATAAGGAAGTTGGAATATACCCTATCATACGAGGGGTATAACAACCATAAAACTATGCGAGATGAACTTGATCCTAGGTATGCTGCTACTACGTATGTTACTGATAGACGTAGTATACTCTATAATATGTGGAGTAAGTATTTCTGGGATCAAATGGGTGACGAACTAGCCTCTTCAGAGGACTCCGCTCTAGTACACGCTAGCATGACTAGATTTGGTAAGGTATTATTTTCTGCTTATGGAGATACGGATTGGTATGGCCATCATGTTGACATTGATCTAGACTGTATTACAACAGCTGTATTGATGTTGACGTTAAAGGAATCCCAGCAGTTTGAAGGCGGAGCCTTCCTGCTGGGGGACCAGAAAATAGAGTTCAAAAATAACAGATTAATAGTGTTTCCGTCATGTAGAATGCACGGAGTTGAGCCTGTAAAGCTCCAAGAAGATATATACGAAAATAGAAGATTTACTATACAGTACTTCATTTCATCTATATCTCGTCGAGGTAGATTTGCCGATGAAGGCAATTATTAGTAATAAAATCTATATGACGGTAGACCAAGCTATGTACAAGTACCTTGATAAGGAACTAACATACACGATTCCGTCATATAATGAACCTGAAAAATTCGTAATAATTAAGAATTTAAAAGTCATAAATTATAACATTGCTGGAGGAAAGATGCTTGTAGCATTTCCTGTAGGCAGAACAGATCTCATCCCTGCTAGCTTTGAAGTAGTCGATAAACGGTCCTATAATGAGATCGAAGATTTTCCGAAGTTCAGGTTCGACCTACGTCCTAGTCAACAAGAAATTTACGACGATGTAGACGATAACTGTATTATTAACGCTAAGGTTGGCTACGGTAAAACATTCACCGGACTGGCTATTGCAGCCAAGTTTAAACAAAAGACTTTAGTTGTTGTCCATACAGTAGCCCTCAGAAATCAGTGGGAAAAAGAAATCGTGTATACACTAGGTATTAAGCCTGGAGTTATAGGTAGTGGTAAATTCAATATTGATAGTCCCGTTGTAGTAGCAAACATACAAAGCCTATCTAAGCACGTTGGTAGGATTAACAGAGAATTCGGGACAATAATTCTGGATGAAATGCATCACGTATCCAGCCCTACCTTCTCTAAAGTGGTAGATGCGATGTTCTCCAGATATAAGATAGGATTATCTGGTACTATTGAACGAAAAGATCAAAAGCACGTAGTCTTTAAAGACTATTTTGGGTCTAAGATTTACAAGCCGGATAAAGAAAATACAATGACTCCGGAGGTTCATGTTATTGAATCTGGTATTCATTTTTCGGACGGTTCTGGAGTTCCATGGGCGGAGAAAGTTACCGTACTAAAAGAGTCCTACTTATATAAAGACCTAGTAGTCGCTCTAGCAGATAGCTATGCTAGGCAAGGACATAAAGTTATAGTTGTGTCCGAGAGAGTGGATTTTCTTAAGGAATGTAACGAGCTGTCTAAAGAACCTTCCGACTTGATTATTGGAGAGACCAAAGACCGTAACTCTGTTATTGAAAAAATCTTTAATAATGAGATCACCCAAGTATGGGGCACACAGAGTCTCGTCTCGGAAGGTTTATCTATAAATCCCTTAAGCTGTTTAATTCTAGCTACACCTTTAAATAATATGCCTCTATTAGAGCAGCTAATTGGTCGTATTATTCGTGAGTATCCCGGCAAAATAAAGCCAGTGATCGTAGACATTAGATTACTTGGAAATACAGTCAATCGCCAATATAATAATCGTTTGGGTCATTATATGAAAGAAGGCTATGAGATAAAATTCATAAAATAGTTCTTGACTTTTATCTAAAATTTTGATACTATGCTATTCTATGATTGGAAGAAGATCTGCAAAGAAGCAGGAACCAGCTCTAAACGAGTAATCACCATACTTCAGGCAATGCTACAGAGGCAGATGCCTTACAGTAGATACGATCCCATTTATAGATACTATTATATGGACTTTTCAGGACACAGTTTCTTAGTTAATCCGGAAGCTTTGCTAAGATATAGGCATAAGTGGAGAGATAAGGAGATAGCAGACTATATCGGTCTTGCCAGTTTCCGAAATCTAGGAGAATACAAAGTAACTGGTAAAGTAACTTTAGACTTATCTCATAGTCCTGTGAGACAAGACGCTTTAAACAACAACAGACTACTTCATATAGAAAATAAGCAAATTCACTTTCTGTATGAAGACTACAAGGAGAAATAAAAATGGCAGGTTTAAGTTTTGGTTCAGTTAAGGGTTCAGCAAAGAAGGACAAGGCAGAATCATATAAGATCGTAGACGGAGACAACTCAGTACGTCTATTCGGTAATATTCTACCTCGTTATGTATACTGGATTAAGGGTACGAACGGAAAGAACCTTCCTTTCGAGTGTCTCGAATTTAACCGCGAGACTGAGTCCTTCGATAAGGGCGAAAAGGATTGGGTCAAGGAATTCTACCCTGATCTTAAGTGTGGCTGGTCCTACTCAATGATGTGCCTAGACTCAAATAATAAGCCTATGATCTTTAACTTCAAGAAGAAGCTATTTGATCAGATTATGGCTAACGTTGCGGACCTAGGCGATCCTACTGATCCAGAAACCGGCTGGCTTCTAAAGTTCCAGAAGAAGAAGACTGGACCTCTACCAATTAACGTAGAGTACACTCTACAGACTGTTAAGTGCCTGAACTCAAAGGGTCCGCTTTCAGAAGCAGAGCGTGAAGCCATCGAATCTTCTAAGACTATCGAAGAGCTTCTTCCACGAGCAACTCCTGCTCAGCAGAAGGAATTGCTAGAAAAGCTCATGAAGGGTGAGGAAGACACCATCGACGAGTCAGTTGAAGAAGAACTAAACGTTCAGTAAAAATATAAGCCCAGCTAATTTCGGTTAGCTGGGCTTAACTATCGGAGTCGTATGAAATTTTTAGTATTAGCTGATATTCATATTAAACTAGGGCAAAAGAATGTGCCCAAGGAATGGGCTATGAAGCGATATGAGATGTTTTTTGATCAAGTCGCCTTAGCCGAACAAGACGTAGATGTAGTAGTTATTCCTGGAGATCTATTTGACAGGATGCCGACACTGGAAGAGCTTACTCTGTATTTTCAGTTTATCTCTGAGAGGCGAAAAAGAACTATTATCTCTACAGGCAACCACGAAGCAACTAAGAAAGGTAAAAGCTTCTTCACGGAACTTAAAGGAGTTTCAGAAAGACTTAATCCTAATATAGAGATTGTGGTTGATTGTATTCACGAGGACGACTATGGATTCTACGTCGTGCCTTATGAGTTTATAAAGAAAAAAGAGACGTGGGATAGTCTAGAAGCACTACCTGTGTTTACGCATGTTCGCGGAGAGATACCTCCTCATGTGAAACCAGAGATCCCATTAGAGTGGTTATCTAAGTTTCCTGTAGTATTTGCTGGAGACTTACACTCACATTCTAACACGCAGGCTAACATCGTATATCCAGGTAGTCCAATGACTACTTCATTCCACAGGAACGAAGTAGTCACCGGCTATATTATTGTAAATGACGATTGGTCTTGGGAGTGGAAGGCTTTTGATCTTCCTCAACTTATTCGTAAGACAGTATCAGATCCATCTGAAATGGTTCCTACTGACTTTCACCACACTATCTATGAGCTAGAAGGTAGTATCAAGGATCTTAGTAAGATCGAAAACAGCGATCTTTTAGACAAGAAACTTGTAAAGCGTAGTAGCGATACCGCCTTAGTGCTAGATAAAAAGATGAGTCTATCTGAAGAGCTAACAGAATATTTACGTTATATTCAGGAGCTGCCAGAGAAGGATATAGAAAATATCATGGAGGTATTTAATGAGTACGGTAGTACTTCAATCAATAGAGTGGGATAATTGTTTTAGCTTTGGCAAAAGCAACTTCATTGATCTTAGCTCTGAGCCTCTAACTCAAATTATCGCGCCTAATGGTTATGGAAAATCCTCTATTCCTCTAATTATGGAAGAAGTTCTATATAATAAGAACTCAAAAGGAGTAAAGAAGAGTGACATTCCTAATAGGCTTCTTGACGGCAGTTACGCTGTTAAGCTTAGGTTCTCTGTTGACAGCGATAGCTATTTGGTATCTACAGAACGCAGTACGAACATTAAGGTCCGTCTTTTCAAAAACGACGAAGACATAAGCAGTCACACTGCTACAAATACCTTCAAGCAGATCGAAGAACTTATTGGTATTGATTTTAAAACCTTCCAACAGTTGGTATATCAATCGACAAATTCTTCTCTCGCATTTTTGACAGCTACTGACACTGCTCGCAAAAAATTTCTGATAGATCTATTTGATCTAAGCGAGTATACGCGTTTGTTTGAGGTCTTTAAAGAGGCAGCGAAGAACCTAGGAACGGAAACTAGTACGTTAGAAGGTAAAATAGCTACCATTAATAAGTGGATGGCGGCAAACTCTTCATTAAATCTTGAGCATATGCCATTACTGGACGTACCTGCTCGACCTGATTTTTCGTCGGAAATTGGAGATCTTTCCTCAAAAATTTCTAATATCGAAGAAATCAATGCGAAGATTTTACGAAATAACTCAGTACGTAAAAAGCTAGATGCCATAGATATTGAAGAGCTAAGATCAGCTAATCTTGTGGAGCGGTCTTATGATGAATACCAGCATGAGATTGGAACTTTACAAAGTAACAAATCTAGCGCTGATGCTGTATTAAAGAAACTAAAAGGGCTTGAGGATAAGTGTCCGACCTGCCTGCAGGACATTGATAAGCACTTCTATGATGATCTATTAGCAGAAAACACTGCTATATCAGCACGGTGTGCGGGTAGAATAGCCACACTTAATGAGGCTATTGAGCAGATCAAATCTGAGAATAAGCTAATAGCTAGTATTAAGTCTAAGATTGCAGAATACGAGAAGTTAGAAAGTCAATTAGACTTAACTCTTGGAAATAGCTTTCTTGATGCTAGCGACCTAGAGAATGACTTGCAAGAGATTCGTAACAAGATTGCGAAGGCGGATGCAGATATAGCAAGATTAACTGCCGAGAATAATGCTGCAATCAAACACAATAGTAAGATTGACATTTACTTAGAGCAAAACGAGGAATTCTCAGTCCAACTAAAGGAAGCTAGAGAGCAGCTTGATGTACTAGTCGAAAAATACAAGAATCTAGAAGTACTAAAGAAAGCTTTTAGTACGAACGGTCTTATCGCTTATAAGCTAGAGAATCTTGTTAAGGACTTGGAAGTTTTCACTAATGAGTATCTTGCGGAGTTATCAGATGGTAGATTCACTATCGAATTCAGTATCTCCAGCGACAAACTTAATGTTATCGTCACCGACGAAGGCAAAGAAATCAGTATTAATGCCCCGTCAAGCGGAGAAATGGCACGTATTAATATCTCTACACTCCTTGCGATCAGAAAGCTCATGTCAAGTATTTCAAAAAATACAATCAATGCGCTATTCCTCGACGAAGTTATCTCCGTGCTCGATGACTACGGAAGAGAGCGGCTGGTGGAAGTCTTACTTCGTGAAGAAGGACTCAACACCTTCCTCGTGTCACATAGTTGGACCCACCCCTTGGTTGACAAGCTCGTTATAAAGAAAAAGGACGGCGTAAGCTGGATTGATCGTGGTTAATCCTAGGGCTAAGGGGGCACTAGGAGAGAATAAAGTTAAGGAGTTCTTAGATTCTAGGACTCCTTATACTTTTGAGAGGACTCCTGGTTCGGGTAACGGACTCATTAAGGGCGACTTACATATTCCTAAGTTTAAGAATGTGTTTTGCATAGAAGTAAAAAACTATGCAGAGTCGCCATTTAATGATAAGATTTTAACTAATAAAACGAACGATTTTGTACAGTGGTGGACTAAACTGCAAAAACAAGCGGGCGCACAGAAGCCTTTGCTTATTTTTAAGTATAATCGTTCAAAGCTATTCGTCGCAACCGACGTTAAACCTGTTAATGTGGAAAAGTATATTGACATTCCATGGTTAAAATGCTATATTATGCTATTAGACGAATGGATCGAAAGGGAAGATATTAAATGGCTGATTTTACCAGCACAGCAAAACCCGAAAATTTGATGATCGTTGACTGTATGAACCTTGCATTCCGCTGGAAGCATTCTGGTTCTACCAAGTTTGTTGACGATTATCTCAATACAGTTTACTCGCTTGCTAAGTCATACGATGCTGGCACTATTGTTGCAGCTGCGGACTGGGGTGGTTCGAATTACCGTAAGGAGATTTATCCTGAGTATAAGGCCAACCGTAAAGAGCTAGTAGAGAAGCAAACTGAAGAAGAAAAAGAGCAAGCCCGTAAGTTCTTTGACGAGTACGAGCGAGTGCTAGAAGCTCTTGACAAACAGAAATCAATTAAGCTCTTTCGATATAAGGGAGTAGAGGCCGATGATATTGCAGCATACATCTGCTCTAGGCTACAAGATTATGGCTATAATCAAGCTTGGCTTATCAGCTCTGACCGTGACTGGGATCTACTTGTTGGTCCTTATGTTTCTCGGTTCTCTTATGTTACTCGAAAGGAGCATACATTGGATACGTGGGATTATCCGGTTCCTCCAGAACACTATATTTCGTATAAAGTTCTGACTGGCGATTCCGGTGACAATATTCCGGGAGTACCTGGAGTAGGTCCTAAGCGTGCCGCTGCTCTTATTGAGCAATACGGTTCGGCTATGGATATATACGACGCGATCCCACTGGCCGGTAAGCAAAAGTTTATTCAAGCAGTAAACGACAGCAAAGACCAAATTTTAATTAACTATGAACTAATGGATCTAGTCAGCTTCTGTCAAGAAGCTATAGGTCACGCCAACGTACAGGATATTGGGCGTCGCCTAGTATTTAACGCGTAAGGAGATATATGGTAAGTACACGCGCACAAATTATTACACGAAGAACCTATAATAGGCCCACCTCAGAGGACGGCTCCACTTTTGAGACCTGGGAACAGACAGTAGCCCGTGTTATTGACCACCAGGAGTGGCTTTGGACTCGTGCTGTTGGAGGACGTGAACTAACTGACCTAGAATATGCTGAGCTTTATGACCTAGAACGACTAATGCTAGATCGTAAGATTTCTGTATCTGGTCGTACTCTATGGCTTGGTGGTACTAATGTTTCAAAGCTTCGTGAAGCAAGTCAGTTTAATTGCAGTTTTACAGAAGTAGAGACGGTTTATGACGTAGTAGACGTTCTATGGCTACTACTACAAGGCTGTGGCGTAGGCTTCAAGCCTGTTGTCGGTACACTTAATGGGTTCTCAAAGCCAATTAAGAATATCGAAGTAGTTCGTAGCACACGAACCGAAAAAGGCGGTAAGGAATATAATGAAGAATTCTGGGACGACGACACTAAAACTTGGACTATCAAGGTCGGAGACAGCGCAGAGGCTTGGGCTAAGTCAGTTGGCAAGCTTATGGCAGGTAAGTTTCCCGCAAGAACTCTTGTCCTTGATTTCTCGGAACTCCGACCAGCAGGTGAACGTCTTAAGGGGTACGGATGGATCAGTAGCGGGGATCGTGCTATTGCCAAAGCATATACCGCAATCGCTAAGATCCTAAGCGGACGTGCTGACGCTCTGCTAACTCGAATGGATATTCTGGATATTGTCAATTGGTTAGGCACTATCCTATCTTCTCGTCGTTCTGCTGAAATCGCACTCTTTGAGTACGGTCAGCCTGAATGGGAAGAATTCGCCGTAGCTAAAAAGGATTTCTGGCTTTATGATCGTGAACATCGTACACAGTCAAATAACAGCCTAGTATTCAACGATAAGCCTACCCGCGATGAACTAGCTCAAATCTTCAATCTAATGCAGGAAGCCGGTGGTTCAGAACCTGGGTTTATTAATGCGGTAGAGGCCCGTCGTCGCGCCCCTTGGTTCAAGGGATGTAACCCATGTGTTGAAATTCTACTAGGTAATAAATCCTTCTGTAATCTTACCGAAGTAGATATCGGTAAGTTCCACGGAGACAATGCTGGCCTACACTATGCTGTACGTCTAGCTGCTCGTGCTAACTACCGTCAGACTTGTGTTAATTTACGTGACGGGATTCTACAGGAATCTTGGCATCTAAATAACTACTTCTTACGCCTATGCGGCGTTGGCTTAACTGGTATCGTTAAGCGTCCAGATATAACTTCTTACGACTATGCATACCTAGCACGTACAGCTACAGCTAGTGCGGTATCAATGGCTGAAGAACTTGGTCTACCATACCCTAAGAACGTTACCTGCGTGAAGCCTAGTGGTACTCTTTCTAAGATTATGGATACTACAGAAGGTGTACACAAGCCACTAGGTAAGTACATTTTCAATAATGTTACCTTTAGTAAGCATGATCCAATCATTGAAAGACTCCGTGCAGCTAAGTACAATGTATTCAACCACCCGACAGATCCAGACGGCGTATTAGTAACATTCCCTGTCGCCTATGAGGATGTGCCTTTTGATAAGGTAAATGGCATGGAAGTAAATATTGAATCAGCCATCGCACAGCTAGAGAGGTATAAGCTACTTCAGACTAGCTGGACTCAGCAGAATACTTCGGTGACAATTAGCTATGACCCTACTGAAGTCGAAGATATTATCGACTGGCTATTAGCTAACTGGGATTGTTATGTAGGAGTTAGCTTCCTATATCGAAATGATCCCACCAAAACTGCTAAGGATCTTGGTTATCTTTATCTTCCACAGGAAGTTGTAACTAAGGAAATCTACGATAAGTATGTATCTACTCTACTACCCGTAGATTTAAATGATACAGAAAGTTTTGACGAGTTAGTACAAGATGATTGTGCTACTGGAGCTTGTCCGATTAAGTAACAAAAAAAAAAAGCCCCGCTAGAGCGATCTAGTGGGGCTTTTATTTTTATTCCTTGGGATATTTATTTTTTATTTCTTGTATCTTCGCTTTCCAAGTATCATACCCTTCATGATATAAAATATCTAGTTGATCTTCTATACTAGGATACTCCTCTTGCCTACGAGATACGTAATCCACTTTTATATTTATTTTCATAGCTGTGTTACCTCCGCAATATAGCTTATATATCCAGGAGAGGATATATTAATAGTATATGTTCCAGGTAGACTGAATGTTAGCTCTATATGATTATCTTCTACTAAGTATTCTACACCATCTATAATTACAGTAGAATTATCTGGTATATTATATATATTCGTACCTTCTATAAGTACTGACATACTATCTCTTGGATATATCATATCATCTTTAATATAGTAAATTGTATCATCTACTGCTTCGTGCTCTATATACCCTACTTCATCCTCTGTTAACTGATTTTCAATAGTATTTAGTTGGCATCTAACCGACCTCAGTATATTACCTTTACTATCAAATGTAACTATACTTATCATATTATTATCTCCATTATTTTTTAGCCTCTAAAGCAGTCATAGACCTAGACTGTATATTACCGGTAGAAACTACTACGGAGTATGTATAGGATCCTGCGGCTGGCGTATCAATATAAGTAGCTGCATGAAATCCAGCAGCAAATATACTACCAGATATTAGTGTAGTAGTACCTCTTTTTAAAGTGACAGTAGCTCCACCAGTTAATGTATTTACTAAATTAAAGGAAAATGAAACTACGACAGGAGCTCCTGTAGTAGAGACTGTTAAAGATTGTACTGTCGTATTACTGGCTGCTACTACAGCAGCAGTATACGCAGCAGAAGGTATAGTAACTGCTTGGTCAGCTATTTTTAGAGTTGAAACAGCTAAGTTTGCTATTTTGGCATTATCAACAGCTAAATCAGCTATTTTAGCATTTGTAACGTTTAGGTCAGCTATTTTTGCCGAGCTAATAGCTGCATCTTTAATTTGCGCTGTGTCAATGGAAGCATTCTTTATATAAGTGCCACTAATGATACCTGTGTTAAATCTGGCATTAAACTCTGCTTCAGTAAAAGTACCAGTTAAATTAGTGCCGATTACTGCACCCTTTGTAGCATCGAGAGCACCAGTGTAGCCTAGGCCAGTTATTGTAACCTGGCCGCCGCCCCCGCCAGATAGCGTACCATTAGCAGAGATAGATATGCTGGAGTTAGATATTGAGGATAGGCTTGTAGTTGAGGAAAGGAGTACTTCATTAGAGGAGTTCTTCAGCTGGAACCCTACTGTCGACGCATCCAAATATCCCATTCTTAATAGATCTATCGTACCATTGCTTACAGTTAAAGTACCTTTTCCTGCTCCTTGGGCAGCACCATTTATTACAAAGTTTGTTCCGCCAACTTGTATTAAATTGACGATAGCACTATTTGCCTTCAGTCTATTTGCGTCAATAGTTCCTGTAGTTATCTGAGAACCGTCTACTATAGTTCTACCGTAGGTTACGGTTAGGTTTGTTCCGCCAGCATAGGTAGCAAGCACTATAGTGTTTGCTCTGAATGCATTGCCAGTAGTGGTAGAGTTAGATATACCAGAAGATAGAACTATAGTACCGCCTAGTGTACCTGTGGGAGCGGATGCTGCTGTATAGGTTAGCTGAGTGGCAGTACAGCTTACAACTGTAAATGTACCGTTCGGCGCGTTAGTAGTTGCAGTAATTCCAGATACGGTAATTATTTCGCCAGCTAAGTAAGGAGCTGTTCCCTGTGTTGGAAAAGAAAGAGTTATAGTTGTGCCCGAATAAGAAGCTGTTATAGTATCCTCTACAGGCCTTACCCAATATAAATACTTAACAGTACCGGCTGCTTGAGTAGTACTTCCAGAAGGGACAGTTCTGGTTACTACAGTACCAGAATTATTTGTATATACTATCGTTCCTTGGGTCCAGGCTACTTCGTCTGTATTGCTACCTTGAGCCTGAAATTCTAAACCACTGAAATCAACTCCTCTCAAGCCTATATTTAGTTTGTTAGCAGATATAGTATTTGCGGCTATTTGTCCACCATTTATTTCTGTCGAATTAGGTCCGCCTATCCAACTGCTTAAGGTAGTTCCTCCGCTTATTCTTATCTTACCAGGAGATATGGTTGTTGCCGAAGCATTATTTTCTATAATTCCTATAGGATTACCGATAGTTACGCCAGTAGTGCTTCCAACCTGGATATTTGGATTTAAATAATTTCCAGCCGCTGGAACTGCGATTAAGTCCGCGGTTATAGCTCCAGCTCTTATTCTATCTGCTGTAATACTACCTGCTACTATATCTGTAGCACCTATTGCTGCTGGTACTGCTGCTGACTCATGTTTTACATAAGTAAGACCAGTTGGAGTACCTGCTGTAGTCGTTAGTGTTGTACCGTCAGCCTTGACTAGAGTGAATGTAGTGCTTCCATTTGTAGCTGATATTACATATGTGGTGGGATTGGCATAGCCAGTAATAGAACCCGTTCCGCCAAATGTACCACTTATAATTACAACCTGTCCTATTTTTAAGCTAGTTGATGCACAGGTAAACTCGCCCGAGGTTCCTGCTATAACGACTGACGTTAGGTTGGACGTCGTTAAGCTAGAGAAGGAGGCTGAGACATTGCCAGAAGTATCTGAGGCCTTTAACCAGTAATAATAGAGCGTTCCATTACTTATTGAAGAATCCGCAAAAGCTCCTGGAGAAGAAGGAGAAACAGGTACAGTTGCAATCTTAACAGCAGTTCCGCTGTTGTTTACTGTATTTCTATAGACCTCCACAGAATCTAGGTCGGAGTCGCTGGGGTTTGTCCAGCTCAGAAACACATTCTTGAATGTAGCTATTGCCGAAACATTAGTTGGAGCCGATGGCGCAGCGCTATCCTTAGCTGTCAGTAAACTAGCTTCTGTTGAATAAGTGCCGTAGTTATCGTTTTTATCTACAGCCCTTACTTTTACATAGTAGGTTACATTTGGCTTCAGGTTAGTCCATAGGTAAGTAGTCTCGGTAGTTCTATTGTATATGTAAGAACCTGAAGTTCCTTCTTTAATACCTACTTCATAGTAGGAAAGATTAGTAGCTGCACTAGCATTCCAGGTTGCTGTTAGAGTGGCATATACGTCTCCCGCTGTACTTACAACTACTGAAGAAGTCAGTGGAGTAGTAGGAAAAGTGACTTGTGCCGGCGGAGTTGTATCTAGTACAGCTCCTTTATTCTTTGTATAATTTACACTTTTTGAGATAGAGAAGTCTATTCCAGTAGTAGACTTACCTACTATATTATACGTCACTGTTACAGCATCTTGAGACATTGCAGTAATATCTGCTGCTGTAGCATTTGAACCGGAGTCGGAGATAGAACCTAGTGTAATACCTCCTGCAGGTGAAATAGCTGTACTGCCTACTCTCCAAGTGCCATTAGTAGTACCTACTGCATCGTAGTTAAGTGGTGAAGAGCCTTCATACACCCATATACTAGTACCTGAGTTTAGAAGTATTGGGTTGGTTCCATTTGTATCAGTAGGAATTACGATATTATCTCTGGATACGTAGGCAAAAATAGGAGAAGTGCCTGAAGCGCCAGGAGCGCCATCACTACCAACTATCTTAGTCCAAGAGTAATCTGCCGGTACTGTACTTTCTACTGCGGAAGTTTTATTTACTGCTACGCCCATCCAGCGTCTGACTATTCCACCAGTAGTTGAGTCGCCGGTAGTAAAATCGGTGAAAGTTATACCGTCACTGCTGTTAGCATAGGCTATCCAGACGAAAGTATTTGTAGTAGTAGTACCTACCAGTTCCCAATATGCGTTAGATACTGTAGGTAGTGTTGGGGGCGGATTACCCGCAGTAGGAAGACTATTGACATATACCCATATAGAGTTTTGGTCATATACTAGAGTTCCTTTTGTGTAGGTTGTTGCTCCGTTATAATTTGCCGCCTGTGCAAATAGATCTGCGAAAGTTGTAGAGGTCAGGTCTATTTGAGACCTGCCCTCCACACCTGGAGCAGTTGAAAGCGGAAAATATTCTGAGTAAAATACTGTCATTTAATTTACTACTTTCCTTCTTACCCAGTAATACCTAGAGATATAAGTACCACTAGAAATCTGTGGAGCTATCGGGTCCACGTATTCATTGAGGGTACCAGGGACTACAGGTACCAAAGCTATAATAGATGCATTAGCCCAATTAGAGTCATTAGACCTCCAAATCTCAGTGTAGCTAGAGGGGCTAGCATTAGCACCTGGATCCCATTGTAGAACGATTTGATTATATTTATTTTGAGTAGCAGTAAGATTATACGGATTGTTAGTTGTAGGCATATCTACAACACCTGGTACTATGGTTGCTCCTGTACCAGAGGCTACTCTAATATTAGTTAGTCCGTAAAAACTATCGTCGTATTCTTTTGCTACAATATCAGCCATTCCATCCGGTTGATAAGTAATACTTTCAATACGGAACTTCTTTCCAGGAGAACTCCAGTCGTATCTAGGATATATTACCTGAACTACTGTTCCCGCGAGTAGAAGTATACCGTGGGTTCTGACTGTCATATTGATTGTCAGACCGTATCGAGATTTATTAAGGAAACTATCTGCTAACAACCTAGTATTATAGTAATTGGTGATACCGGGAATAGATAAGTTTCCTTTTTTAGGTACGTTTCTATCTGCCTTTAAGTATTCAGAGTTAAAGAAGCTAACACTTCTAGCTTCGAACTTATTTGCCGGATCTGCGAAAGCCGCAGTTAGCGAATTAAAAGCAGACCTAGCTCCTTCGTCCGTTAACTGAATCTTGCCTATAATATCATCAGATGTTATGGTTCTAATATCGGTACTTAGTATTGTACCAGCTACTTCTTCTATATCTAAGTAGTACTTGCCTGCTGTATACCTTAGAATACCATTGAAGTGCTCTAAGAAGCTATTAATATTATCAAACAGAGGAGAATTTGTATCTACTACTAGATTACTTTGATTCTTAGTTACATAACGCTGAGAGTGCTCTTCCCAGCCCGCTAGTTTCCAGTAATTAATATCGTCGGCATCATATAATGAATAGCCAGAGATCTTTGCTCCGTTCTTTAATGACTGAACAAAATTACCCTGAGTAAGATCCATAGATAAAGTAGCTGGACCACTTCCTGATGCTTTAGTTAGTACTAAAGAGGATATAGAGATAGCATTGACAGAGGGGAATCCTGCAACCGTACCTCTTGCAGTTACTTTATAGAAGGCATTAGAGGTTGTGTATAATATATCACCAGCTTCCCATACTTTCCAGTCGTTCCACTTGTTGCTTACCTTTCCAAAACACTCAGTAAATTCGACATAGTACTTTGTTCCAGAACTAAATGTTTTCGCTACCTTACCCTGCCATATTATATTAGTACCATCTAGTAATCTGTAAATGTCTCCGACAGCGACTGTACTAGTGTTTGTAGTTGATAGTACGGTAACGTTGGAACCTACATCACACTTTCTGGCGGTTTCTGTCCAAGAAGGTAGGTCTAAATCCTTGGTAATACTTAGACCTCTACCGTATGTCTTTGAAGTAACATAATCTAGTAATTGTATAACCGGATTAATACTTACTCTTGAGTCAGCGTATTTTGGATATACCCTTACAGTATCTGTGTTATTAGGTATAAAGTCCCAGATAGTATCAATAGTAGCTATCTTATTAGTACCATCATATCCAACTATTTCCGCATACTGTACTAAACTTTTCCCTGTTGCAGAATTATATCTAGTTACCTCTATCATACTTCCGACATAGAAATCGGCAGTAGAAGATGCGGTTGCAGGTAAACGAATAGTATTTTTAGATACTAGGTAGTTACCGGAATATAACGCTAAAGCTTCGGCTCCATATACAGAGTAAGGGTATCCACTAACAAAACTCGTAGCAGTTACTGTACCTGACATAATGGTTCCTCTAAAGAGATTACCGCTGCTTAAGTAGTCATAGTTGGAGGTCATTATCTGGAACTTAGGAGAGGTATCTATCGGGTCCCCTTCTATAGTCATCAGAGAGTTAGACGTAAATGTAAAACCTACATTACCGCTAGCGTTAGTAACTGAAGCTATTGGAGAAGAGATTGGCCCTGGCACAGTACCTGATAGATAACTATAATTATGGGTTATCATGGTCCAAGTATTATTGGACGCGTCCTTCATATAGAACTTAGTTATTAAAGGAATTCCATTAGTATCATATATTAGTGCCGGAGGAGAACTGAATCTAAATCTTACGTTTTCAGTGCCGTCTGGGTTAGTGAAGGACCACTTATCTATTATCTGTACACCAGAGTTAATAATAGCATTGGTATCGCTTCTATATAATGTAACAGTTTCTCCTAGTGCGAAATTAGCTGCGCTTTCTGAAGTTGACTTTACATCATGACTAAAGCTATAGTCATAGTTATAGCACTCTATGACCTTTCCTTTTATTACGTATTTTATTTCTGGGATTGTTGTTTCGCCTTCCGCTATCTTAAACTTACCTACTACATAGGCTGTGTCCAATAGTCGGTGGTTAGGGCCCCAGTACTCCGCGGTATCAGAGCCTGTCCAATAGTTATTTTGAATCTTAAAGCTCTTGTTATAAGCTAAAGTTGATAGTTGCGAAGAAGCTTTCTGTCCCGACTTACCTGAATAGAATTCAAGAGAAATTTCTTGAGGAGAGGTTAGAACTAAAGTATCCCCGTCTAGTAGTCCTGTTGTACCATACTGCTCAAGTACGGGGTTGTAAGCTTCTTCTCCTCCCCAGATTCTATATCTCCACTCCTCTAAGAAGTTGACCATGAACCCTACAATTGATAGGGCTTCCCCAGAAGTGTCATAGAAATTAGCTGGCGCCCCTACTAGGGATTGTCCCTGTAGTACATCTCCTCTATCCGCACGGCCCCTACAAACTAGTTGTACGGTTTGATCTTCCGTCTGAGTGCTTCTAGCATCATAGTCTGCCTTGTCATTACAAATTAGACTATTTCCATCAATTATTACGTCGTATATTCCACCTATTTCCCCTTCACTTAGTACAGTAGCTAGGTAAACGGTGGAGCTATCTGTGTTTAGAGTATCAGCAAAGATGCCTATACCCTCTACCATTCTTACTCCATATACGATGGGAATTGACTTTGCATTAAACTCAAAGTCTAGGTTAGTGTGTCTATCTTCTGGAACAAAATATTTCTTTGTTTTAACTCCAGCTCCGATCCCTAAGAATCCTTTTTTGGACTTTACATCCATTTTTTCTACTTGTACTGTATAAGTAGCTAAGGTGTTTATAGCTATCTCGGAGTGGTTGAATCCTTTATCGTATGCGTATGAAGGCTTTAATGCCGAGGCGGGCTGTGGGATTCCATTTTCATCTAAAGCCCTGTGTGAGGAATCGGAAGTAACTCTTCCTCTTACCTGAGCGAAATCGCCCCAGTGGCTAGTCAGACCCCAGCTTACTTTAATGCCCCCTTCGGAATCTTCAAAGTTAACACTGTATATAATGCCTTTAAATATAAGTATAGGGTCGTCTACTATTACGCCATCTTTAAAGTAACCTCTGTATATATATACTTCTCTATTTATGAAGGAAGAATAATCCGTAGCGTTCTTATTAAGTAGTATACTAATAATTTCTTCCGAGGCTAGTTTCATAACCACGGAAGCACCAGTACCTGTCGATAGATTATTATCTATTTTAGATACTCGTACAGTTTGGTTGGCTCTGAAAGAGTGAATGTTAACAGGTATACCATTTATAGTTACCTTGTCGCCCTCTCTAAAGCCTTGCCCAAGAATGTCGTCAACAGTTACTGGAGCCTGAAATGCTAGATCCCAGAATCCAGCCGAGGGGGCGGTGATGTTGGCTACACCCGTTATAGATGCGCCTAAACTATTGCCATCTAATACTAAGGTAGTGTTAGAGGTTGTTGCTTTTGTTGTCTCTTGTATAGTACCTACGCTAATTACCTTATTAGCTAAGTAAGTTTGAATTCCATTGGCTACGCCCTGTAAGTCGGTACTGCCGTCGTCGAAATCTACGTTTATACTAGCGTCTGTTAGATAAGTGTATCTCTGCTTGGCAGTGGATACAAGACCAGACAAGCTGTCTGGTCTTGATGGACGTTCAAATTTTACCAAATGAGCATACTGAAGAGGCTCATTGTTTACTAATAGGCTATTTAGGGCTGCGCTAACTGGTCTTTCTGTTATGCTCATGGTAATATTTCTTCCAAATTGAGAGAGAACTGATATAGATTATCTGTATCTAGATCGTACTCTATCGTATCCCCTTTTTGTATAACCCTGAATTTAGGGTTAATAAAATTAACTACAGAACCCGTAGAAGTAGCTCTAGTAAGTGGAGGTACTAGGTGAAGTCTTCTCTGGATTGTCGTTGGTTGTGTAGTACCTGTCTTATAGGTACTGTTAGTTTCTACTCTTACTATCTTATAGGCTTTCTTATGGTTAACATCCGCACTATCTGTGATAGTAATGAAGTCTCCGGGGCTTGGTTCGCCAGTTGCAGCACCTACAGATATTAACAGAGTAGAGGATCCTGCTGCATGAGCACCAGATACTGTTACTCCATTAAGATTAGCTGCACACCAAGTAGCAAAAGAGCTATTTTGTGGTGCGGCATGCTGAGGTAATACAACATAAAACGGATATAGTCTACCTCTCCTAGACTCCAGAAAAGTCGATACTGGCTCAAATTCTGATCTAGTCATGGGGTTGTAGTTAATGCTGAACTCCCACATATGGTAGCCGGGAGAGGCTGTTACACCTCTCCCGCTGATTGTACGAGTAACCTGAATCTGGTTATTAGAACTAAATTTAACTTTAGCAAATCCAGGACCTGCATTACCGGCCGCATCAGTATTTCCAGCAGTACCTATCTTATTAATAGGATCCGGCAGAATATCAGTATAGTCTGTAAAAGTTGGCATTATAGCTTACCTACATTCGGCCTGGTGTACACGTTAACGTTAACGTCTTCCATGAACCTCTGACCGCTTGCATTTGCGGCATCTCTTAACATTTTAATGATGTTGCCCTTCTGGCTTACAAGAATATCCTGAACGCCTGAAGCATCAAGTGCTTGAATGTTGAAGGTAGCATTTAGAGGCTGGCCACCTTGTACTTCGTTTGCAGGAGTTACAGTGATCGGAGTATCTGGATTAATAACTTCCGGACCCTTTTCGCCTACTACAAAACCTCTATTACCGTAACCTCTTGTTAAGTCTCCACCGTAAGCAGATCCAACAGTACGATAATTTGAAGCATTATTACCTGTACCTTCTGAGCCCCTTAGATAAGCCACTTCTCCGCCTGCGTTAGCATTAGGACCCTTGGCTAAATCTACTGCATTATCTCTCTTACCTATAGATAAGGTAGAGGGCATTTCTACCTTATTATTACTTAAGGCGCTTTCATATTGAGTACCTGCAATAATAGCAATCTGAGCAGCACCCATAGCAGCCATAACGCCTGCCATAATAGGTCCGGCGATAGGACCTAGCTGACCTATAGCCATGGCTATAGCAGCAGCGGTACTAACTACAGCCTGTGCCATCATTAGTTTCTTTTGAACATTAAAAGATTTTCTAGCGATTTCATCTTTCTTCTTTTCCATCGCCTTTATCTTTTCCACGCTTGCTGCAGATTTTCCGTCCCTCTTTTCTTCCGCTGCTATTTCTTTATCTATATTTGCTATTTTAGCATTGCTAGTGGCTTGTAGTATGCTGGATACCCCAGCTATAACTGCCGAAACAGCCTGTAATCCTGCTACTGTTTTTTGGTTACT
>OGWF01000008.1_pt1 | contig 33084 bp, 32 predicted proteins | sample 1575951 | NCBI WGS metagenome assembly OGWF01 (sample SAMN07581523, study PRJEB24739) | freshwater metagenome | place: Singapore | collected 2015-01
CACTATTTGCAGTGGCTGCATATGATACTTCTCCGGAAACATTTGCGCCATTAAGTCCTGTTAATGCTTGACCATTACCAATAATATTTCCTACTGAAATGTTACCGGTTGTTGTAATTGCATTTGATCCATAACTTGCTAAGAATGTAGAAACATTACTATCAGTATAGGTCACTGGTGCTCCTCCAAATGATCCATCACCATATAATATGTTGCTTGCATTACCGTCTAGATTTATTGTAGAAATGTTTCCTAAACCTGACACGTTAGAAGCATCTATTGTTCCTGTCCATGCTGTGTTTTGTACAGTAGAATCAGGGAATGTCATTGTAGCATCGGAATTAAATGTCCAAGTATACGCACTGGCATCGTAATCTGTTACTATTTGAACGGGGTCAGTACTAGACCTATTTCTAATAGAAACAATATCGCTGCCTGTAATTCTTACATCATCGTATACATTAACTGTAAAATCTGTACCGTTAACCTCTGCATAGTTTGTTCTTACTACATAGTTTGTTATAGAAAGATTAACTATATTAGTTGGACTACTAGGAGGCGCTTGTGTTACTCCAAACGTGATTGGACCACCGCTGGGAGTATTTGAGTTTCCGTTAGCAATTAACGTATAATATGAAGATCCATCGTATATTTCAATGCTGCTAGTTGTTTGTAAACCCCAAATAGCGGTAAATACATCGGGTGTAGGATCGTTGATAATAACTTGATATCCACCATACCCATCATCTTGCCATGCTGCACTACTAAATCCAAGTGTAGTATCAAATGAATAACCACCATTGTATTGAAGTGATTCATTTTGCATTCTTACACTTTTGCTGCTATCAGATATTCTTACAAAATTCTTCTCTCCACCTAGATAGAAATCAGTAGAGCTAGCGTCTTGTGTGCCACCAGCACGAATGTGTATGTGATTAGGTCCGGTTGGATCGACAATTAAGTATTGGTCAGATTCTAGAGAAACATCAGGTTTAATAGACATTGTTGCATAACCAAAACCGTCACCTGAACTGTTTAATGTACTATTGATGATGCCGTTGCCAACGAATGTAATATTTGATGCGTTTAATGTACCTGTATAAGTTGGCAGATAATTAACAGCATCTGAATTGCTATAGCCGCCCACTACCGCTGCAAATACTCCATTACCATAAAGAACGTTATTCGAATTGCCGTCTATGTTGAGAGTAGCAATATTACCTATACCAGTAACATTAGCTACTTGTACTGAATTCGCCACGTTAGCCACATTCGCAGTCTCTGCTATATTGGCTATATTAGCTGCGTTTGCAATATTGGCTACATTAGCCGTATTTGCAAAATTAGAATTTGATACAGTGCCTGTTACGTTTGCTCCGTCAACTGTCAGTGCAACATTTGCCGTATTAGATATTACAGCAGAATTAGCAGTTCCATAAAGATTACCTATGATATAATTAGCAATTACAACGTTACCTAAATTAGCGTTACCGGCTTTAAGATTACCGGTGAATGTAGGAAGATAATTTGCAACTTCTGAATTACCGTAAGCTACCTCAGTGATTGGTTGCCAGCTAACATTCCCAGTACCATCTGTCGTTAGCACATCTCCTGCACCGCCGCCTATTAGTCTAAGCGATGAAGGATTGCCTATCAGGTTACCTACAATGGTACCAGTCATTCTGACATTACCTCTGATGTTCAATGACTGTGCGTTACCATCCCATACTAAATTGCTTGTAGCAGCAAAATTTCCTGATTTTCCTTTAAATTGAATTTCACCTACATTGCCAGCCACATCGTTTAGAATTTGTAGTTGCGGGACTGCGCCAGGCGCAGGGTCAGTATAATTTATAGTTACTGTCTTTACTGGTTTATTTGGGTACGTTGCCATTTTTTATCCTTGTTATCTTAGCAATGGTGGTATGCCTGCACGAGTTACTTTTGAACCAAATGCTTTCGCATTCTTTTTTATAGCGTCAGGTCTTACATCTACTGTAAGTGCAGTTTTAAATCTAGGGTCATTCTTTTCTTTTTCGCTAGGTATGTAGCCAGAAGCCTCTTCTAATTCTACAGTTTTTAGTTTATCATAGTACTTGGGATCTTCTTTTAGATGGTCGAGCGCAATTTCTTTTGCGACTTCATACTTTTTAGTATGTTCCATTTCAATTTTAATTCCCTTACTAAGTTGATCCTCAATTTGTTTTTTGTCAACTTTGTGTTTTCTAGCAAGTTCTACTACTGACAATGTAGGTTTGTCAAGTAGTTTGCTTTCGGGTATACTTAATCTTTCACTGTGTAATTGATCCGCTAGATTATACAATCTCTTTATTACACCTTTACTTCTTAGTGCTTTGAAAGCTAAATTTTCAGGACCAAACTCACCGTGTAAATCTAACCCAGCTTGTCTATATCGTCTAATAGTCTGCAATACTGCTTTAATCTTTTCAAGATTCTTAGACTTAACTGCATATTCAGATAGTTTGTATAGTTTTTCGAACTTTAATCTTGTTGCAATTTGATCCAAATTAGCTCTGCGTTTTCTAGGAAGCTTTATCCAGCTGTCATTGATTACTGAATATTCCCCTAAACTAATAACAGGTTGGTTTGTATCTTGTACGTACAATTCTACTTCGTGACCGTTAATCAATATGTCATGCTGTTCATTATAGATGACTTTTTTAGCATCGAAAAGTTCACGGTAAACGTCATCATTATTGAACTTTTCCATATCTACTAAGATATGTAAATCTATGTCACTATGCTTTGTATAAGAGTAAGCTGCACTACTACCTGAAATAGTGATATCTTCAATATCTATATGGTTAATACCTAAGTGTTCAACGAAATCTTCTGCAATGGTTAGTAATTGTTCTCTAACTTCGGGCTTCATTGTATCGCCCTCAAATATGGCAGGATTCAGTTCATCGTGGAAATGAACGGCATCACTTAGTTTAAAACTCTCTAATTCTGATAATTGCATCTTGTATTTATCGTAAATATGGAAACGGCTACCATATGGTAGCCGTTGATTTAAGCTAAGTTAGATTAGCTTGTTTTCTTTTTAGCAGCAGCTTTCTTAGCTGGTTTCGACACAGTTTCAGTAACGATTGTTGTATCAACTGGTGTTGCTACTGCGGGCGGCTGTGCAGCCTGACGCTTTTGCAATTCCTGTACATACATAGGTCCGATGTTGTCCATCAAGTATTGCTGATTTTCCATGCAGAATACATAGTGACCAGTGTGACGTAGTAGAACACGCTTATCGACCCAAATCTTACCACCTAAATCACGCCAGTTTTCACAGAATGTCCAGTCTTCACTGTAATAACGATTCTGACGAACTGCGGTATCAAAGTAAGTCTTTAAGTGTTGGTCATACTTTGGATCTAGCCCGATATCGTTCTTATATTGCTTGACTGCAGGGTGAGTCTTTAGTTTCTCAAATACATGGCGCTTCATCAACAAGAAGCCTGTACCTGCTTTAGATACCTCTTGCAATTGATCTGGTCCTTCTTCTGCACCTTCAAATCCGTTAACAACCCACTTGATAGGCATAGTCTTCATTGGATATAGACCACCGATAACGTCAACGTCACGGTTCAACAATACTAGTAAGTGCCATGGTTCCCAACCAATATCTGCGTCCACAAAGAACAAGTGTGTAGATTCTTTTTGTTCTAAAAACTTTGCAGTTAATGTGTTACGGGCACGACTGATTAGAGATTCGTTGACCATGGTTTCGAGAGTCCAATCGATACCAAGCTGGCGGGCAGTGTTAGCCCATTTAATGAAACTCATGAATGTTGATTCAGTCAGCATACCACCATAACAAGGCATAGCGATATGAACACGGGTAGTACGCAAATAATCTACGTTAACCTGAACTTGGTTAGAATTAGTTTGCTGTTGTTGCTGTTGAGCTTGTTGCTCGTTAATTTCCTGAACCTTTTCCTGTAGTTGTTCTACTGGAACAGATTTTTCAGTTTTAGATGTTTTCTTAGTTGCCATTTGGTCCTCTTTAAAGATGTAGATATTTACGTCTATAAAGAGGAGTCAAATTATTTTTCGTCAACGTAATCTTCTTTGACGCCCAACAAGCGATCCCACATTGATTGGGTGCCGCCCCAAGAATTGTATTGAGATTTTTTAAATCCTTTTGCTAGAAGTTCCTGCTCAGTAAAGCTTCCTCCTATCTGGTTCGGTCTCTTCCAGATGAACTTATTAGCCGTTGGATTCATCTTTTTTATAACATTACGGGTTTGTGACATACTAGCACCGGGTGCTCTATACTCATACGGATCTTCATTCAAGTCACTTGTTCCGGCTGCCCAACCTTTAAATTCTTGGGCATCTTCAAGTGGAAGTAACACGGTTTGACCACGCTTGTTAGTAAGTCGCAGGTTGTATTCGCCGGGCTTGTCGTATTCATCGTTGTAGTCTATGCTCCAGCCCTTTTGTTGAAGTTTAGCCGCAGCGTATTGCAGTGCATTTTTAGTACCACTACCTATACCTTTTGGATCCAATGTAGCTTCTAGCCCTGAATCATCTTCACTTGCCCAGTACCATTCATTGGCTAGAAGTAATACATCTTTAGGTAACTGCTCCCATGTCAATTGGGATGCAGGACGCTTGAATGGTACTACCTCCCCTTCACCTACTACTGCACGATTTTTTACGTAGTTAGGAGCCATTAAAATAGGTCTATTAGCAGCAATAGCCTTAGCAATTTTTTCAGTATCTTTTACACCAGGCTTTAGTTGTGCATCTACAATTTTAAGCATTAATTTGCCACCCTGAACTCCCATAAACTCTGCTACTAAAACTTGATAGTTGGGAAAGTTAGGTGTCAAATCTATTTTAGGATTTGTATCTTCTTTTAATGCGGGTGCCGATCCCATACCCATATCAATCATTTTTACAACGTTAGTTGCTAATTTAAGATTCTTTTGAGTTGCAGGATATAGACTCATGACCATTGCTGTTTTTCTACGGTCATCTAAGTTAGGCCATGCATTGCGAATCTCGGTAGCACTCTTGATGCCGGGACCAAACTTCACTGTGGGCAAATAAGCAAAGTATGCGTGTTTAGCAAATGGTTGTAGATTGTTAGGATCGTATGGTTGAAAGTATGCAGGTGTGCCATCTTTTTTAGTTCCACCTGGTTTAGGACTTTCGTCCCTATCTTTTTCACTACGTACAAAAATTAACACATCACGATTAGGGTCGTAATGCTGTGTGATTTCTTCTGATTTAAAAGGACTTTTAACTTGTATAAAATTGCCTGCAGGAACTCCGGCTACCTTTGCTAACTTTTCTTTGATTGCAAACGGAAAAGGTCTTTCTGTTTTTGCATCAGTTGCAGCTACGTATACATCTGCGTCAGGAAACGCTTCTACTGCGCTCTTGTATAATGCGTAGTGCCCTGCGTGAAATGGGTGAAATCCACCGGGCATAATTACTATAGTAGACATTAGTAAGTAACCCTCAAATTCTGTATTGTTCCGTTAACGAAACCTGCAATGTGTACTCTGATCCAATTAAAATTACCACGAATACTTACATATCCGTTTTCTGTTTTGTTGTATGCGTTTACACTGTGAATATCTACCCAGTCAGATGTATTACTATCTTCCGAAATTGTTCCTTGAAAACGTATTACCCCAGTGACTCCAGTCAATGCCCAGGTAAAGGTTTGCAAATTATACATGTTTTGGTAATAGCCAGGACCAACAATAGGTGCACCAATGACCACAGGACCTTGGCTAAAACTTGTCTGCGGTAGTAAAGTTCTTGTAGTAATTTGACTCATTATGCACGTTCCACTTCTACTATTACGGTTTCACCCACTAGTTCCTGAGCGACCTGTACCAATGCATAGATATTGTCATTTGTTATGACGGGAGCAGGATCAGAGTCGTTATCTCTGACGATCCTGCTAAATTTAAGAACTACAACATCTTCTATTATCTTTGCCATGGCAAATACTCCATTATTAGAGTATTTATCATGTTTAGATATTATCTGGGCGCTTTTCTAGTTTGTACCGTCTATGAACCATACCGTCAAAGCACAACATGAATAGTGTCATTACACTTTCATCGTTGTAATCTAGATAGTAATGACTTGAGCAATATCTAGTTTTCCAAGACCAAGATGGGCTTTTGCGGTTAGGATTATACCAATCACGTAAACCCCTACTAGGAGTAATAACAGTATCAGTATCTTTATACCTTTCCACAAAATCTTTTATTTTACTAGGAAAATCCTCAGATACACGTTTAGATTTCAAATGTAATCTATACTTGTGTTTTGGTTCTTTTACAAAGTATTTTGTGCCCTCAGGAATACTCTCGTCCACAACTGTATAGTCAACAGTAGCACCAAGACCATCTAGTGTTTTCAGTAGATTCAAGTCGTTGGAAAATACGCTAGCAATCTGTCCCTCCATTCGAATAGTAAGGATCTTCTTATTATTGTTGGCCTTCTTCCATGCTAAGAAAGCCTTAATTGCTGATATGTTAGCTTGTTTCCATTTTCTGTTACTATTCTGTGCCTTGTCGATTTCTTCGTCAGTGTCACGGAACCATAACATAGTAATACCCTCACAATAGTACCTTGCTCTGTACAAGTATTTACCGTAATACAGAGAAGGCCTGTGGTCTACATATTCGACTCCGTCACTGCGAATCTGTGCTAGCTTTGATAATGCCATCTTCACCCACCGTTGCTGTAATCTTTTGTTGAACATCGAATTCGATTTGATCGTCTACCAAATTCACATTTATGTGTGCATTTTTAATCTTATCAAACAAAATCTTTTTACTCAATGGAACTCTAATAAGTTCGTCAATTTTACGACCAAGTGGTCGTGCTCCCATCTTTTTGTCGTAGCCTTTTTCTGCTAGATATTCTACTACTGGCTCACTTAGGGTAACAGTAATATCGTGAACATCTTTTAAAGACTTCTTCAAATCATCCGTAAACTTGATAACGATTTTCTTAATAGCAAGCATGTCAAGTTTGTTGAATTTACAAACCATATCTAAACGGTTTCTAAATTCGGGTTTGAAAAATTCCTTCAATGCTCTATCATCTTCACCTGTCTTTTCTTGACTGCCGAAACCAATCTGATTACGCTCACTATCACTTGCACCCAAGTTACTAGTTAGAATAATGATTGTATTTTTACAGTTTACTTCTTTGCCGTTTGACCCTGTGATTCGACCTTCATCCAACATCTGTAGGAAGATGTTAAAGATATCAGGGTGTGCCTTTTCTACTTCATCAAACAACAGAATAGAATGTGGGTTCTTACTCAAATCACTAATCAATCGTCCACCGCTAACTTGGCTGTCGTTGAATCCAACGTAACCAGGAGGAGGACCAATCAAACTAGATACACTATGCTTTTCGCTATATTCACTCATATCATATTTGAGCAATGGCATATCTAGACTCTTGCTCAACAAGCGAGCCAATTCAGTCTTACCTGTACCAGTTGGGCCCAAGAACAAGAAACTGCTCATTGGTCGTGATTCATGTCCGATGCCAGCAAACGAAACATAGATTCGTTCTAGAACTTTATCAACTGTTTCTTCTTGTCCATAAAGTTTGTTCTTGATATTTGCCTCAAGATTATGGATTCGTTCGTAGCTATCGTTATTGAGCTTGTCAGCGGGGACTTTAGCCATACGTTCTACTTGTTCATAGATAAGTTCTTTGGTAATCTCTGCGCCTGCATTGCCCAATACACGCTGTTTGGCACAGGCAGCATCTACCAAGTCAATTGACTTATCAGGATTCTTACGGTCATGAATATAACGAGTTGCACTATCTACTGCTGATACAATAGCTTCCTCAGTAATATTGACATGGTGAAAGTCGTTTAATCGAGAACTTAGTCCTTTAATAATGCGAATAGTGCTATCACGATCTGGTTCATCAACGCCCACACGATAGAATCGACGCATCAATGCACGATCCTTTTCGAAACTTTCGTAGAATTCTTCCCAAGTTGTGCTTGCGATAACTTTCAAGTTACCTTTAGTAATCGCAGGCTTAATCATGTTTGCAAAATCAATACTTCCGTTATTTGCAGAACCACTACCTTTCATAGTATGTGCTTCGTCAATAAACAGTACTGCTTTCTTTTTCGTAACTAGTGCCTCAATGACTGCTTTAATCTTTTCTTCAAAATCACCGCGATACTTTGATCCAGCAAGCAAACTACCTACTTCCAACGAATACAGTTCGTGGTCTAACAAGAACTCTGGTACGTTACCGTCAGCGATCATTTGTGCCATACCTTCGGCGATAGCAGTTTTACCCACACCTGGATCACCAACCATTAACACGTTAGATTTGAAACGTTTGGCAAGAACGTTAATAATATCATTGATTTCTACACTTCTGCCTACCAATGGTTCTAGTTTACCTTGACGAGCCAATTCAGTAAGATTGGTTGTGTATTCTTCAAGAATTTCGTCAGCTTGACTTGGGCTTAGTGCGGTTTCAGTTTCAGTAGACTTGTAGGTCTTTTGCCAGAAAGGAACGAATTCATTCTTGTTGATACCATATTTCAACAAGAAATAATGAGCATGGCTATTTGTTTCGTTGCTGATACTCAGATACAAATCAATAGTCGTTACAAACTTTCGACCAGTAAACAAAACTTGTGTTACGGATCGATTCATAACACGCTCAAGTGTGTTAGTTTTTCGTGGTTGAATTTCTTCACCCTGTGCTGAGGGCACTACAATACTTCGTTGATTGTCAAGATATGAACTAACGTCCTTAATCATGGTATCAGTATCGACACCGTACTGATCCAGAACTTTCTTGAAAGCCGTATGAGATACTAAAGACAGCAATAGGTGCTCAATCGTGCAATACTGATGACTTCTTTGTTTGGCAAACTGTATTGCTTGCTCAATAATGTTTTCAATTTCGGGACTATGGTTCATACTTGTTTACCTTTTTGTTTAGATTCCATAATGCTATTGATTATAGCATCATCAATTGTATCTGGAATGAAAATATCTAGCAAGATAAATTGGTCTCCAGTTACACCTCCCCTAGATAATCCTTGCCCAGAAATTCTGAGTTGACTATTAGGCTGCGTTTTTGGGTTTACTTTTACCGAAAATGTTTTACCACTTATTGTAGTAAATTCAAATTCTCCACCCACAATTAAATCAAACACACTTACTTTTTGTACAGAGTGTAGGTTCATTCCTCGTCTTTCAAATTTGGGATGAGGTTTTACCCGAAATTCTACGATTAAGTGTGCATGGGGTACAAGGTCGTTGTACCTTATTTGTTGTCCGTCTTCAATTCCTTTGGGAATCTCGATTCGTATAGTTTGGTTAAGTTGGTTGTGATTAAAGTGTAGTATCTGTTCTCCACCCCCATATACCTGTTCCAATGATACCCATACGTCGGTTTTGAAGGTCGGATGTGAAGGACGTTGCCGCTGGCCAAACATCTGTCCAAAGATTTCATTGATATCGAATCCTTGATTATTGAAGTGAAATCCTCCAGGGAACCCGCCTGGGAAGCCCCCGTTGAATCCTTGAGGTTGTGGGTTGTCATACTGACTCCTTTTATTTGGGTCGCTTAATACATCGTAAGCTGTTTGAATGTTTTGGAACATAGCAGTATCACCACCCTTGTCAGGATGGTGAATGCTTGCCAATCTGCGATATGCTTTTTTGATTTCTTCGGGTGTAGCATTTTTAGCTACACCTAAAGTTTGATAATGGTCCATCTAAGTAGTGTAACAATAACTAGTGTTAATGTCAATACTTATTTCGCCGCGCCCTCAAGTTTTTCTTTTGTGCGACCATAAGCTGCAATACCAAGAACTGCACCCATTGCAATATGATACAATCCTGCACCTTGAAGTGTTAGTGGTTGCCATTGACTGGTTACAGCACCTTTACTCATTGCTTGCAGCAAAGACCATAATACTGGGAATATAACAAAGTCGAACGTACATGTTGCCATGTATAACCATCCCATTGCAGGACGCCATTTCTTATTGATCCAATCTGTATTATCGTTCTTAACTAATACGTCTGCGCCTTGGGCTGCGTTTTCTCCCGCTTGAGTTAAGTTGACTGGTGGATTAGAACCACTAAAGTTTCCACCTAAATTTGTTTGTCCACCATAAACATTTATGTTTTGTGATGGAGCACCAAAACTAGAAGATGCTCCAAATCCTGACGATTGCATATTAAAATCTCCCATTGTTGTATTATTGTTAGGGAAGGCAGAAATTGTTGGGTCAGAAGTCAACACCGCTGCGTGGTCATCGTCGGTTGCTATCGCATTGTCTGCTGGGCCCGATTTTCTCGCTAGTAATGTTTGTGGCATCTATATCTCCTTATAATCCTGCTTTTGCTATAAAATCTTTTAGTAAGTTATCTTTTTCTGTAAAGATGTTCTTTGGCTGTAAACCAGATAACTCTCTCATCTCGTTTAAGTCTGTTTCTTTTATCTGTCTATATTGATGCGGGGATAGAATCAATTTTGATTTTAAAATTCCTACATCTACATCGTATTCTTCTTCATCAACAAGTACAGTCCAGTCTTTGAGGGGTAGATCAGTTAATGTTACCATGTCTTCGATCATTTCAACAATTCGTTCAGGTACTTTTGTTCTACGATCCATTTCTACAAAAACTAACCATTTTCCAGGACTTACTTCGCCTTCGCTAGTCTGTGCGTCTAGTATATAGTCATAACCACGTTCTAACCAGTCTACCAAGTCGTCACCTACTTGTTTTCCTTTAACTGTGAAAGTAATTGTCACGATTTCATCATCTTCGCCCAATTTAGCTTCATACTTGTCTACTGTGATAATAGGGACTACCATATTCACTAAGTCGTGATAGTCCAATGCTTCGTTAATTATACGTGACATTATAGACCTCCGCCTAAAGGAACTTGACCGCCCATCGGTAATGCAGGTCCACCTGCTTGTGCAGGCCCACCCATTCCACCTTGTTCGCTAGGAGACTGACCTTGTTGACCTTCTAGACCTTCTTTATCTAGATCGTCATTGTATGCATCATCTAATTCTTCTAAGTCAATTGTCTGATCCGCTAAGTCAATAGAACCTTCACGGATAGTGTTCATTAGTTCTTTAGGAATCATAATTGAAACTAACCAAACTGTGCGTTCTGTTAGTTTTGGATAGTGTGTTCCTGCTTTGTAGTCATCTGGTTGCTCAATAGTAACAGGAACTTTAATGACTGTTTTCTTGAACTTGATCTCGCATCCTAAGTTAAGTAAACGTTTACCACCTCTTGGGTCGGGCATTAGTCTCTCGGGATACATAAACACACATGTAACTGTATATCTCTTAATGTCAGGACCGTCTACTAACTCACCTAATTCCCAGTTTTTATAGGCATATAGGTCTGCTTCGTCTAGTACACGTTCAAAGTCTAGTAAGGTACTCAATGATGCATCACTGGTATACACTCCCTTGATAGTATCAACTATACTAGGGAAGTCAATGTCATTGAAGAAGTCGTCGGCTGGAAGTTTGCTCATAATATTATTTATCTTTTGCTACATTAAGTAAGCATTCTTAAAACTAGTCAGCGGAGCCTAATATTTATCAACTAAAAAATGCCATAAAGTACACTATTATAGCGCAAATTTAAGGTCTTAAATATTTGTGAGTGTTATGAGAACTCACCTAAAACAAAGGAGTATATTTTGGGTAAAAGAAAGACGGGCGCATTACGCAAACAACAGGTAGACACACGTTACACACAAATGGACGAATTTGAAAGTCCAACTTTCTATTCAAAGGAATCAAAAACTATAAGTTTTGACCAGAGCAGAACTAAAGCTGCTGGTAGACCAATCAATCTGTCTGCAAAAACTATAAACCAAAAGAAATACATTTCAGCACTAACTGATCCTGATACAGATATTGTAGTAGTCAGTGGTCCTGCAGGAACAGGTAAGACTTACCTAGCAATGCAGGCGGCTATTAAAGCATTTAAAGAAGGAACAGTTGATAGAATCATTCTGTCTCGCCCAGCAATCGGTGTTGAGGAAGAAGAACACGGATTCTTACCTGGTGACCTAAATCAAAAAATGGAGCCATGGACAAGACCCTTGCTTGATGTGTTACGTGAGTATTATTCCATTCGTGATATCACCCGCATGCTAGAAGAACAGGTAGTCGAAATAGCACCCCTAGCATTTTGCCGAGGTAGAAACTTTAAAAATAGCTACATAATACTAGATGAAGCACAAAACGCAACTCCTGGACAACTCAAAATGATTATGACCAGAATCGGTATCGGCAGTAAGATTGTAATTACTGGCGACATTGAACAAGCCGATAGAAAATCAGCCGACAACGGGCTACTAGACTTACAAAATAGGTTGAGAAAGGGGGTGATTCCAGGGTTGCAGTTATGCGAATTTGAACTGAAAGATGTTCAAAGGCATAAAATTATTGAGCATGTCTTAAAACTATATTCATGAAAAAAGGGGCTTATTGCCCCTTTTACATTGTCGCTTCTTTTTCTAAGCGTTCTATAATATTCGGATATAATTGTCGGTAATATTGATCTAGATTCTCCCAAGTAGTTTCCACACGTTTACCTTCAATAACGCATTTATCAACTTTCTTATCCTTGTAATCCATAATCACATTACACATTTGATGGTCACGTGGTCTGATCTGTTTTGTTACAGACACGACTTCATCAATCTGCCCGCCGGCTTTGGTTGCGTAGGTTACTAAAAAATATCTCATTGTTGTCCTTAAGTTGTTAGTTCGACTAGAGTAGCGGCAAGATTAATCTCCGGAATGCCAACTAAACTCAAATTTGCTAAACCATTGCGAATCGTAATGATAGCGGCGTCTTTTCGTTCTTGTGTGTTGCCCCAAAGGTCTAGATTATCATACATCCAACGATATGTATCTTCGATTCGACCAGGATACAATGCAAGATACTGCATCAATTGCTGTCTACCCTCAATGATATTACCGGCTTTAAAGAGTTTTGCTGCCTCAGCAAGCATAATATCTTCACTGTCTCCCGAAGAACTAGCACCAATCAACTTCCCTGTACTACTGTTAACTTGAACTTGATTCAAGCACTTACGCAAGTCTGGATACGTAGCACGTACATAGTTATCAAGGGTATCTAACTCGAATTCTACTTGTTCTTCCAACAAGACTTTTGCAACACGTGCAGTAAATTCGTCACGATCAGTCTTTGTGATGTGAAACTCATGACATCTGCTCTTAAGTGCTGGTATAATTCTATGTTGATAATTGCATGTTAGAACAAAACGTGCAGTCATATGATATGCTTCCATATCATTACGCAATGCGGCTTGACCTGCAGGAGTCAAATAATCAGCTTCGTCAAGTAGAACTACTTTAAACTTACCAAAGGGCATAGTTTGCACAAAGCCCAGAATCTTATCTCTAACAACATCTACTGAGTTTTCACGACTTGCATTAATCTCTAGTACATCATAGTCGTGTACGCCCAATTCATTGATAAGAACTTTAGCTAAAGTTGTCTTACCTGTACCGGGCTCACCACTCAACAACAAATGTGGAATAGATTCATTCTTAATCCAACCCTGTACTTGTTGTTTTTGATTCTCGTCAACGAAAACGTAGTCGTCTACTGTACTGGGTCTGTACTTTTCAACCCACAATTGATTTTTCATCGCTTCAGTGCTTCCATAGTTATAATATGTCCTAGTTGCTCACCTAAATCTTTATCGCTAGGGATTACGTACAACCCATTATATACTCTATCATTCATACTGTCATAATTACGTAATTCGACGACTGTTCCACCGTTAGCAGTATACAATGTAAATTGAGTCCCGTTGCTACTTAATGTTGAGGCTACGTCAATCGATCCAATGGTATTACTACGGCGTGGTCTAGATAGATTTAGAGCTATACCAACCTCTTCTTTTTGAGGTTTATTTTCATTTTCCCATGCTTGTTTGCATTTCTTAGCAAACCAATTGTCAAACCATTTCATTAAATTGCCTTATCACTCATTGTCATATCATTGACGGGTTCGTCACTTACAAGTAGTATATCATTAACGTCAACCCTGCGTATAGTGTGTTTACCCGTTTCATCTTCGATTTGGATACCTCGTGTCCAACGACCGTGACTGACACAAATCCATTTGCCGGGAACTAGATCAGGATCTTTTTGCTCTGGACCCACAGCATAAATCTGTGCCCATCTAGGTCTGATACCTGACGATTTCATATCATCATTTGGAATGATAATACCGCTGTGTGTAATGCGTTGGTCGAATGCCATATCGTACACAATCACATGTTCACCCAAAGGCTTGAATCTATCCTTAGAAATTTTATGTGGTTCGAACGCTAACTTGCTCATTTTTCAAAATCCTCATCGTCGTTTTCAAATTCTTTTTCGGCTTCTGTTAGTTCGTCCGCTTGTATGACTTCTCTAACGTGTGTATCTTTCCGATCAGAAACTACTACACTATTGTATCCTTCACTAACTCTTGTAGTGTTTTCTCTTACTACTTTGTTATGAGCATCTAATACATCACCGCGGGCGTTTACTCCCATATTACCAACTGCTCTAGTTTTTTCATTCATTGCACTTAATGTGCCCATATCAACAACTTTACCTTTAGCGGACCTATGTGCTGTCATATTTTCTCCTTATTTTAGAAATTCGTCTATAGAAAGGTCATAGAACAAACTATTTATCCTATGGACTCCCAACAAGTAAAGAACATAGCTGGAAACGCTACTTCCTCTACCAACACCCCATATTATATTATGTTCTCTCATAATATCAACTAGATATTTCAAGTAACGCAACAGCATAAACATATCACGCTCTTGGAACTCTAGTAGTTCTTGACCTACACGCTGTAATTCTTCGTCGGTCTTACACTGATCCAATATATACTGAGCTATATCTAAGTTCTTATATTCATCTGGCATTAACCAGTTGTCTTGATTTATTGTGTCAAATTCTTCGATAGTTGAATCAGATGTATAGTATCTTATAAGTTTGGGAGTGTTTTCTATCGAAAGATTTGGATCAAAAATTATCTCTTTGTCCACAAAGGCAGACTTGACTGACCGTTTAGGATCCGTCATGTACAGGTTGAATAAGTCCTGCTCTGAGAGAATCGGTTGACCGAATTTATCTACGTGCATATCTCATGTTACTATACTGAACAAGATATGTCAACTAGCAAGGTTATTTATTTTTGTCCGGAAAAGACCCAAACACAATCTCGGCGCTGGGCGATTGTTTCGGTAAATCTTTCTTTTCTTCCCAGGAAAGAAACACATCTTCCCAATCTACGTGAGGTTTTACTAGTTTGAGAATCTTTTTGCCTTTGCCCGATGTTAGTACATTAGAAATTTTGGTGTTGTTTTCGTTCCACCAACCAGGAAGTTTAAATGGACCGACGTTTTCTTCTACACTGCACAAACAACTTACACCATCACTGATTTTACTAGATATAGCCAAGTCAGTGATTGCAATTTTACCCTCAGCGATAGAGTTAAGTTTTACCATAAGCATTATACCTATAATCTGATCGTAGGGTTCTTCTGGAAGAACACATACTTTTAGGTTAGCTTCTATGTATTTCTCAATCGCTGACGTTTCTATATCCTGTATAAAAATACTGTGTTCTAGGCACTCGTGAAGGAAAAATTTTATCCGTTCTAATGCTATGTTTTGTTCTCTTATAGATTCAGATTCTACTATAAAATCTGCATCTATCTCGTATGAGTTCATGTAAAATGAATTGTTGAAATGAACTCCTGCTTGAAACTCGAAAGCTCGGTGAATTCTAGCTGTCATTTATTGTTTGTAATGTTAATTTTGTTTTCTAGATTTTGTTTCTTATAAATGTCATCCATACGCTTGTTGTATTCGTATTTGTAACTTTCCAAAGCCATCTGAATTTGATTAATAAGAGTAGGATGACGCATTCTAGCTGCCTGAGATAATCTTAGAGTTAAGTCAGAAATAGTTTTCTGAAGTTCCTCTAAGCTTTTTTCTTCTAAATTGTTAATGAAAGGATGTTTCATTAGGTATTTATTATACGCCAGTAAGTACGACTTTTTTCCAGATAGGAGTCACACCGTCATAGTTACCAAAACAGAAATATAAGTCAGTACCGTTTGTTACCAACGAGCCGGCTCTGTCACCAGGTTGACCAATATTAGTCGGTGTTCGTAAGCCTGTTACTTGAGAAACTGCATAGTTTCTATTTGTGGGTTCTACATCAACTGTAACACCGCAATCCAATGTACTAAAGTTTAAATGTAATTCTTTTACATTGTAGGGCGCAGTTATTTGATTGGTATAAACGGAGTTTGCTGTAGGGTTAGCTACGTTGCTGATATAATTTTCTAATGACCTAACACTAGTTTTCATTCCCATTACAGGCTTACCGTTAGCATCATTACTTGTAACCGGTAAAGTAACGTAAGCATTGGCGTTGGCAACTGTTAGTTGTAACTGAACATTACTTTGTGTATTTGTAGGTGCCCAACCACCAAAGTTGATAGTAGTGTTTCCTACTATTGTTCCGTATTGAACATCGCCTTTACTTACATCTATAGTTGTGCTACCGGAAATATTGTTACCCAAATTAAAAGTACTAGCTCTAAAACTTCTAACCAATGCATTGCTGATTAGTGTATTAGACATATTATTGTCAACTGTAAGACCATCGAGTGCAGTCTTTACAATAACCTTACTTTGCAAGTCAGTGATTTCACTCGCTGCTGTATCTAAATTAACTTTAATACTAGAAAAGTTATCTCTGAATCCCTGAGAACTGTTGTTGATTCCTGGAACAGGATAAGTTGGATCAATTCCGTTAGTGTTTATATTGCTCATATTGTATATTCCGTGTGATTATTTAGTTGTAGTCCGTATCCTTGGGAAGAATTGTTTTTTGTGGGAACAAGACTGCATAATCTTTACTGTCGATTGGGTTAGGTTCAGGAGTTGCACTTGGTAACTGGTTCCATCTAGGAGGATTCAAATTAGTGTTGAAATCAAACGTTGCAGTCTTATCTACCAAATATCTGTCTACTGTGAAGTTAAATCGGTTAACTCTGTAGTCCCAATGGTTTAAGATATTTTCTCTGATGGTTTCAGCACAACTCAAGTACTTAGAACGGTCTAGATTGTAAAATGCAAACTGCTCATAGGTTAGTAGTTGCCCATCAACTACCATTCTAGGAAGTGTGTAGCATAATACCCAAGCCTGTATATATCCTAAAATTACTCCGTTATCTTGTTGAGTAGTCATCCATCGAGGCAACAACGTGCTTGAATAATTTTCACCAATCTTATCAGCGATAGTTTCTCTCATGTTTCTAAAACTAGCTGGGTATAATCTTCTGACTGTGCCAGGAGACATACTGGTATTGTAGTTAATACCTTGAATATCTTCAAAACTAGTAAAAATTTCTGTGTTGTTAATAGTCCATGGGCCCAAGTTTAATGATATAGGGCGGGGCCAGTATATACTAGATGGAATACTATTGCCTTCTTCGTTCACTAAATCATCGATAACACTGCTATATACAACTTCGTAAATTATATTACCGTCTTTGTCTTTTGCGTAGGCAGTTTTTAAATTACCTAGTATAACCTGTCTCCAGTAATGGTTATTTTTTACTGCTTCTAAGTATTGGTTGAGATTACTAGATTTGACACCATATGCATGTACGTATTTTATCTCTTTTGATTTACCAAAGTAAGGATCATTTGGTCTATAGATATAATTACTAGGAATTAACTCATCACTAGTCAACAGAGTGTTCAATACTTTTCTATCACTAACTGCCAATGTCGCTTTGAAGTATAAGTTTTCATATGCTTCTGGGTAGTCATAACTTACTGTTATGGTGAATGTTCTACTATTAACCAATAAAGGATACTGAGGTGAGAATGCTTCTACTGTAAAAGTCCAAGTTTCTGTATCACCTAACTCCATTAATGTATCTTTGGGTTGCTGTGCTAATCTACCTACAATGTCACCCGTTTCAATTAAACTTAGATTTGGAGGGAAAGTACCGCTCACTAGTCTGTATTCTAATCTATACTTAGAACTAGCACGAACTGAGAAGTCACTTATTTGACCATTTGATATGTATCCTAAATCGGATTCGGTTAACCATGTAATGTCGTTCTTTACTTCATTGCTAATTATGAATTTAAACTCTTGGAAGTCACTTGCAATTAACGGTTTGTTTAGTTTTTTGACACGTACCTGGAATCTAAATTCTGAAATATATACACCGCCTAGTGTTGGCTTTCCAGAGACCCAACCTGTAGATGCGTCACCTGTTAATCCTAAAGGTAGGTTCTTAAACTCATAAGAAAGGGCGCCGCCATCAAAGTCTTTTCCTATAATCTTAAACGCAAAAAAATCTCCACTGTTAAATACTGGGACAGTGTTTCCAGTGTAGTAACTGTAGAATGGATCGTAGGGATTTAGATTAAAGGTAGCAGGTCTAGTATTTAAAATTGCAGGTATCCTAGAATTACTAGGGTTCTTCAAAGACCAATTTTTAACAGATATAGAATACACTCTTACATCATTGCCTAATGGACTAGATAAGGTCAATGTAAAGGTGTATATTCTGTCGATAGGTCTGCCTGCTGCTAAAGGTGGATTGGGATAACCTCTAATTCTTCCATCTTCAGATATTTCTAGACCCGGGGGCAATTCACCTAATGTTTGCTGTATTATTACTTCATTTGTGCTTACTGGGTTATTAAAACCAACTTTTAAATCAACCCATTTACTATCAAATGTTTCTAGCAATCTGCCACTAGGTGTTGTGAAGCTAGGAGCAACAGCACCTGATGATGTAATTGAAAACGACCTATCTCTTATATTCAATGCATCATCAGTGCATCGTATAGTAAAGTTATACGTTTGATTATTAGCTAAAAAATCTAATTTACCAGTAATGACACCGTCTTTTGATAACGTTATGTTTTGTCCTGCAGGTAAAGAACCACTTAGTAACTTGTAAGTCACATATGTACCTGGATAAACAGGTTTAGCAAATACTTGCACAGAAATAGTTGTTCCGGAGGGAAAAGTACCTAAACTTCCCTCTGGTGTAATCCACACTGGTTGAACCATAATTAACCCTGTAGTGCGTGTAATGCTAGTTCATAGTGATGCTGCCTATCAGCAAGACCTATAGTTCCACCATTAATACGTTTAGTCAATGTTACAAAATCATCTTTGTCACAGTATTGATTTAAGTTATTATTATCCCAGAACCAACCTGCTGAACTTACTGCGCCAGCTGGAGTTTCTAGATACGCAACTGTATCATCTACACTTATACCCAAGTCTTCTGCAAACTTAGTATAGTTATTCTTACCAGTTAACTGAATTAGTCCTCTGCCACAAAATTTATAACCATCACCTGATTCTTCTGGTCCGTTACCCATACGATTTGCATACACTCTGTTTGCAATCTTAGCAGGTTGACGTTCATATTGTTTCGCTAGTTCTTCTGTAGTAAAGTACTTTTTGAAAGTGGTCATCAGTCCTTTTGCACTATAGTTCAGATTTTCTTTAACAAAATTAAACCCGCCTGATTCGTGTGCAGTTTGTGCTAAAAATGCTGCTGCACGTTTTGGATTTACATACATATCATAATACTCTGCAACTTCGTGTAGTGGCAAAGCATATGTTTGCAAGACATTTAGTTTTGTCTTAGGGCAAATCTTTTGTAAAATTTCTATTGTAATCATAATCTTCCTTTTATAGTCGTCCAACTGCAATTTCAATGATACCAGCTACGCCACTGAAATCTTCCAAACTCTTACCGATGATAGAGCCTAGTGCAGGTTGACTACATGCCATAGCCTTACCATTTCCTGCACTAACCATAATATCACCCTTTCTGATTTCTCCTACTACCATACAAGGTACTCTACCCTGTAGAGCTATTGGTATAGGGAATTCAGCGTCAATGTTAGCATTCATAACATATGCAGGATCAGTAGTTACAACGCCTGCAACTCTAGTGCTCATTGGTTGCTTGGATATAGTTACTTCTTGTGATCCACCGAAGTCTACCACTGTACCGGGTGCAATTTCTTCATCACCTGCATAGTATTCTGCTAAGTCTGAATATGTCGCTGCCATTCTTGATCCAGCAGATAATACCCAGTTACCAGTAATTGTGCCCTTTGTAGTTGCGCCACCTGCGTGCAATCCTGTTGCAAAACACGTATTCATGTACAGATGCCCGTTAGCATCTCTGTTACAAACTCTGTTTGCTAACGCTAATGGTGTTGCATCTACAGTGAATGTAATTTCACCTGTACCATTGTAACCGGGCACACCACCTGCTAGTCCATATCCAGTTTTTAGATAAGGTAAATTAGCACCTAAAGGTGTACCGGAAATTTTAGGTATGTCCCATTTAAGAGTAGCTTGGCCTGATACGTCTGCTACAGTTAGCATTTGACCAGTTGTACCGATAGCAAAGAATCCAGTCTTATCAACATCTGTTTGATATACTATCGAGTTCTTTGTTCCACCTTTTAAGTTACCTTTTATGTTACCTACAAATTCAGTCGCAGTAACAACATTTGCCGAAAAACTGCCGGCTGCGTCACGTGAAACAATTTTATTAGGTGTAGCTGCTGGGGTAGAATCTACGGTAAATGTTATATCACCGCTACCATCATACCCGCCACCTGTTAGTCCTGTACCTGCGGTGAGTTTTTTAAGATTAGTTCCTAATTTAGCACCTGATATAGTACCGCTTATCCATTTTAAATCAGTACCAGTTGTTGATATAATCTGGTCTGCTGTTCCGGCAGCTAAAAACTTTGTTGTATTCTTCGCAGATTGATACGGAACTTGACCTACATCACCGCCCGATAGATTAAACGCACTAGTTGCACCACCAGTATAAGTTGCATAGTTAGCAGTAGCAACTTCTCCTATAACACCAGAACCCTTAACTGAGTCTGCTGATGCAGCTTTTACATTAGTAACTTTACTGCCATCACCTTCAAGGGTTGCACCTTTAATTGCTCCGCTAACTTCAAAATCACCTGATCCGTAAATGTTTCCGGCGACATCTAGTATTTTACCTGACGTAACTCCACCAGTTTTATTAATACCTACGCCAGCTTTAGATTTAAGATTTATGTAATCTTTATTATCATTTTCTATAGACAACTCAAGAACACAATCATCACCAGAATAAGAATAGTATTGTATTTTAGCTATATCTCCTGATCCGCCACCTGGATCTGCAGGCCATACTATACCGTCATTAGTACCTTGACCGCTAGTGGGTTTAAAGCCACCTATTATACTACCCTTTAAGTCACCGTTAAAGTACTTAGCAGTAACGCTATTACCCATTTGGCTATCACCGTCAGCGTTAATTGATCCTGTAGAAGTGCGTTGAACAATCTTACTAGGTGTAGCGGCCTGATCTACGTCGATTGCAAGTGATACTGCTTTATTACCGTTATATGTCGTAGCGCCGGTTGGAAGTAATCCAGTACCGAAACTCAATGTCTCTAAGTTTTCACCTAACTTAACCCCAGATATAGTTCCTTTTGTCCACGTAGGAGCACCACTTCCACCAGACACAAGAACATCGCCTGACGCACCTTTAGCAAATCCAGTTACGTTTTTGCTAATTTGATATACAATTTCGCCACCTGATCCGCCTGCAAGAGCATTTGCTATATTTGCATTTTCTACTTTTAATGCTGTTCCTGCAGTCTTAGCATAGTTTGCGTTAGCAACTTCACCGATTACGTTAGCAGCAGGAATATTAGATAAACCAGAACCATTACCCCTAAACACAGGAGCTATTAATGATGATTGGTCTACGTCATATTTGAAATCAGTATTAAATGTTACTACGTTACCAGGAGCCATGAACAATACTGTTTCTTCTGGTGCCGGTACAGATAAGCTACCTACAAAGTTACCGTTGAAGTTACCATAAAATTCTTTAGCAGTAACATTTCCGCCACCGAATATATCTTTGGCTATACCTACTCCGCCTTTAACGATAAGTGTACCATCGCTGATCGATGTAGACTGAACCGTGCCCGCAAGTTCTAATGTATTCGCTGCAATACCATTAGCCTTAAAGGATCCAAATTGGTCTCTTGCAACAATTTTTTCTGCAACAGCTTCATGTGTAGCATCCACTGTCCATGTTACTGCTGAGTTACCGGTATAATCAGGTCCAGATAAAAACTTACCTACAGTGTGTTTTGCTAACGTATTGTTTAAATAGATTCCACTAATTGTCGCAGGAACCCATTTAGGTTTACCTGTACCAGTAGATAGTAATGCATCATTCAGTGCCCCTACATCCGTAAACCCAGTAACGTTTGGTTGTTCTTGGAAAGGAATAACACCACCTGTACCACCAACTAAGTTTTTAGCTAATACTGCTCGCGGTACCCAATCTACAACATTCGGACCCCAAATATGTGATAGTGCATTACCGTTACCTTCAAAGAAAGAAGCATGTAACGTATCTACATCTCTTTCCCACCATAAGTTAGCTTCACCTGCCAGATCGCCGCCGTCGTTAAATTGAACTTGATTTAAACTTCCACCTGCTTTAACACCGCCTGTTCCTGATTTTTGCCAAGACAATCCACCCTTACCATCAGTAGTTAAAACATCACCGGGATTTCCTCCTGGAATAGACAAACTACTAGGACCAGCTGCACTTAATGTACCACCAAATTGTCCTATAAACCAAGATGCTTGTACGTTACCATTATTGTCTCGTACTACCACTGTATTTGGAGTTGGGTTTACATCACCGTCAATATCGACTCTGATTGCAAGACTACCATCGTACATAGTAGTACCAGGTGGATTAGTCTTTAACCAATCACCTAACTCTAATGTGTTCAAATTAGAACCTAACGGAACTCCTGAAATAGTACCGTTGACCCATTTAGGTCCAGCCGTACCATCGGACACTAACGCTTGTCCTACAAATCCTGCAGGTAAAAATTCAGTTTCGTCAACTGCTTTTTGATAAACCATGGCCCCTGCAGTTCCACCGGCTAAGTCGTTAGCCCAGTTAGCTGTGTTAGACCCTGATATACTGTTAAGTAAGGCTCCATTACCGATAAAATAATTAGCAACTGCAACATTACCTAAGTAAGCGTTTCCGGAGTCTATATCACCTATTACCTCTAAGTTAAGTAATTTACCTACAGTAGTGATGTTTGGTTGAGAATTGGTTGTTATGTTACCAGTTAATAAATTAGCAATTACAGTTTCTGCTAATAAATTGTTAGCCTCTATATCTCCTACAATCTTGAATACGGTATCATCCCATGTTACATTAGGAGAAGCTCCCAAGATTCCTTCTTTGTTATAAATTATTTCAGTGTTAGAACCAGGTGCTGCAAAATTACCTGTGAAATTTCCGCCTACAAAATTATTTGCAGTTACGTTATTAGAATTTATATTACCAACTACATTTAGATTGGTAAGATTGCCTACACTAGTAATGTTGGGTTGTGCATTTGAATTTGCAGTAAGTCTACCCGTAATGTTTACAGCAGTTACATTGCCTACTGTTATAGAATTTGCTAAATCGATAGAAAAGGGGGTACTACCACTAGTAATAGTAGCAGTACATCCTGTAGGAGTACCAACACCTACACGAAGGTTTGCACCAGTCTGTACTGTTATGCTATGTAGGTTTGCTGTAATAACTACGTTACCTTGAGGCTGGTTTAAAGTTATACCAGTACCCGGTTGTACGCTAACTACACCTGTAGAAACTGTAGTTGAATACAGTTCAGTAAAGTTATTCTGTACCTTTTGGAATGCTGTTCTGATCGCATCTGCATCAGGATCGTTCGGGAACGCACCAAAGTCAATATTCTCTTGAGCCATAAATAGTCTACCTTATTACGTATTTATCAATTTTTGTAGGCATACACAGCCAAAAAAATAGCTCGGCGAACCGAGCTATTAAAAATACGGTTTTTTATTTTATACCGCTTAATTTCTTCCATTGATCTATAGATTCTCTGAAAGCTACTTGAGTAGGATTTCCAACTGTCTGACTGTGCTTGGGTTTGTTCAAATCATTGCCCATTGATAGCAATGCTTTCAACTTCATTAATTCTGCTGTTGCTGGATCATTTGCTGAATTTGCAAAATTCTCATCAACTTGTTCATGGTCACATCCGCAATCTGATTCGTTCATACCGCATGCTTCACATGTGTGTTCACCTTCGTGAACTTTTTCCATGTCACCATCGCCGTCTAAGTCTGCTTCTTTCTTACCAGCAGCACGTGCTTTAGCTAGGTTACCAGTAAACTTGTTACCTTCTTCCATATCTTCTTCTTTTACAGGATATGTTTTTCCGCCAACATTTACTTTTTCACCTTTTTGAATGCCGTCTGCTTTAGCTTTAGCTACAGCAGCACCAAATGCATTTCCCTCAGTTGTTTCTTCTTCGTCAAATAATGCGCTACCGCCTTTAGTTGCTTCTTGACCGCCTACTGCGCCCGCTGCTGCACCTACTGGTCCGCCTACTGCGCCACCTAATGCTGCGCCACCTAGTGTTCCTAGTACGCCTTCATCAGTTTGTTCTTCTGATTCTTCACCAGACTCTTCACCAGATTCTTCTGAATCTTCTTCGTCTTGGTAATCTTCACTAGATTCTTCTTCGGCGCCTGCCATTGGTTGCGACTCGATACCCGTCATCTTCTTGATTAACGATAACATGTCGTCACCGTCTCCTACTACAGTAGGAGCCATTTGAGGTTCAGTTCCTGTACCGGTTGCTTCTTCTTCACCTTGTGATGCGACTCCATAAGTAAGTTCTGGCTTCTCATCACCACCAAATACACCGATACCTGCATTTCTTAATACTGATAATAAACCTTCAGCGTCTGTATCTGTTGCATTAATACTGACTGAATCAGGTGCGCCCTGTTGTCCAGTGCTAGAAGTAATTGTGATACCTTCTGTCAATAACGAATTAAGCTGCTTTTCCCAGCCTTCTACTTGCATGTCCTTCATTTCTTTTCCTTCAAAAGCGAATGGACTTTTCTTGGATAAGTCCTTCATCAAACCAGTTGTTGTTGCAGGATTTGTCAAATCATTACTTCTATCGCTGACTTGACCCGTAGACAATGGAAAATCTTTTCCGGCTGCTTTACGCATCACTGCGGGTTTTTGTACTACACTAGGCTTAGCCCCAAATGGTAATGTTGTTGTTTTTCCCATCGGAACTGCAGGTGTTCTTATACCTTCTTCAAGACCGTAATCTTGCTCAAATCTTCTAGATACCCATTCATATGGGTCACCGGTACGGGCTTTTGCAGTTCCGTAGGGCATTTCACCAGCGTTGAAATAGTAATCAAATAACGCTTCGTATAGATCGGTATCCATTTCACCGGTTTGTTGGAAACTCTTAACTTCATGTTTAAAACGATTAGCAATGTGTTCCAATGTTTCTCCGGCTGCATCTAATAAGATACTTTCAGAAACTTTCATAGGTAATCCTTTGTGTTTTGTTTTAGCAAAATCTTTTGCATCTGATTTTTTCATAGTTTTAGCTACTTTAGCAACTTCTTTACTAGGAGCTTTTTCTCCTTTTTGTGTTGCATGTACCATTCCCATAAAACGTTGTTGCTTTACGCTCTTTGCTTTTTCTGCGATAGGAGGCATTGCACCTTTTTTACGAATTACTTCTGGTGCACCTTCTTGCATGTCATTAAGGTCTAACTGCATTTCACCTTTAGTCATAGCAGTTTTGATTTGATTAGCTAGTTGTGGATTTTCAACTGAGCCAATGACCTCATTACCTTTTTTAATAACTTGCGTATTTTGTTTTGCGGGTGTTATTGTTAACTGTTGCTGTTGGTCTAATGGACCCTCTTTTAGCTTGTGCTTTACGCTTGCTTTTCCTGGAAGTGTCTTAGGCTTCTTACCACCCATAACAGAACCTAAACTCTTAGTATCATACTTCTTTACTTCGCCGTCTTCTCCTGCATCTTTCTTAGGACGACCACGACCACGTTTTACTTCAGGTTTCTTTTCCTTTTTGTCATCACCGTCATAGCTTGTGCCATAACTACCTTTATGAATTCTGCCGCCTTTTTTCTCAATAGTTTCACCTTCAGAAATAGATTGCTCTACTACTTCGATGTACTCTTTTAGACTGTGCTTTTTAGAAGTCTTGCCGATATCTTTCTTAGGCTTTTCTCCTCCACCGAATACTCCGTGCAAAGACTTAGTATCGTATGTTTTCTTTTCGCCGTCTTCTCCTGCATCTTTCTTAGGACGACCACGACCTTTTTTAGGTGCATCAGACTTAACCTTTTTGCCTTCGTCATCTTCGTCATCTTTGCGACCATAGCCACCTGGTTCAGCAGTATGGATTCTACCCTTACCAGTTTCTTTAGTAGCCTCAGATAACTGGCTCAATGATTGTAACATTTGTCTAAAATCCATTATCGTAATCCTTTAATATTTCTAAGCATGTCCTCTACTCTCGACAATTGTTCTGACATACTATCTAATTTTTTTTCAGTCATTTCAGCCTTAGTCTGAATCACTGCTACTTTTTTATCCATATCACTCATCTTATTGTCGATTGTGATATATCCAGTGCCACCTATACTGCAAGCACCAATTAAAATCCAACTGAGTTGAGAAGATGTAAAGTCAATCATGATGCTGCTCTTGATCCTGTTGCTGGTCTTTGTGGGCGAGTCATTTTGCTCATAGGACTCATTGTATTGATACCTTCTTTACTCTTATTAGGTTGAATAGGAGTTTTTGGTGCATCAAATGGGATATCAATACTTGGCTTTTTAGGCATTACACGGTCCAAGTATTGATTTGCGTATTCTTTGCTTGCTTCTTTACCGTTATCTTCTAACTCTGGTTTTAACAATACAGGACTATTGTTAACTTGATTTTCGTATTGTTCTGCTGTTTTATCTACACTATCTGAGAACTCAGTAGTTTGCATACGTACACGATCAATGTTACAACCACATGCTTGAGCGCATTGTTGAATCATAGGTTCAGTAGCTGGGTACTTAAACTCTACTTTGATTAAAGTCAAAGAATTATTTTCTGCATCAGGAAAACCTTGAATAGATTTTCTAATGGGTGTTGTCTTTGGTTCTTCGATCTTTACTGGATCGAATTTGCTTAAGTTGTGCTTAAACATATCCATAAATTTACTATCAACATCTCCTAGAATCTTAATAGTATACTGATATGTTCTAACACTTTCAGTTAAGTAATGACGAAGGCTTTTCATTGTTTTATTCCTGTTATATTATTTATCACTTTGGTCTTTTTTATTAGCCAACAAAGTACGCAGTAGTTCATTGCGGTCTAAGACACTACCTTCTCCTACTGGGGTATTTTCAATTTCTTCTACTTTTGACTGTGCTTTTTGATCTAAGCTAGCTTTTCGCAACTGCAAATCTATCATTTTTAGCTTTTTGTTAATTTTTGCAGTCTTAGCTGTAATAGCATGACCTAACATTGTACCCGCACTATTGAAGATTTCACTCGCAAATCTGCTATCAACTTGCATACCTAAATCCATCAAGTCTTTATAACTGCTTTTTGCTAACTCCGCTAACTCATCCATTTCAGTGTCGCTGGCTTCTAATCCTCGAACTTGTGGAAGAGCATTCTCAATTTTTTCTAAGTTTGTGTAGGCTTCTTGTGTGACTATATCAGCCTCAGCCTTTTCGATGTTTAGCTCGTTAACTTCCTGCTCGGGTTCTGGAAGTTCAAACAATTCGCTAAGTTTTTTGGTCATACTACCATCCTTAATAGTAGTATTTATTTGCGGCGGCTACCCTTATAGAAAAGGTCATCTTCAGTGACAACTCTAAACTTGAAGCCGTTTTGTTTACAGTATGCGTTTGCTGCTGCCCATTTTGCGTGATTTACTGCTACTACTGCCCTGTCTCTTGCGCTTGCTGTTCTGCTTTCTATAAGACTTTGCTTTTTGGGTTTTATTTCAACCATCTCAGCAATTTGTTTTCCGTACTTGTTCTGATAAACAATAAAGAAATCAGGGATATAGTTAGCTCTTTTACCTGTGATAGGATTCATATAGGGTATAGCAATAGCTTCGCTAGCCCACTTTAATACTGCATCGTTCTTGTCACAAAACTGCATAAAGGTAAACTCCCATCCGCTTCTGTATTTAGGATTGTGCTTTCCTATATACTTTTGAGGGTTTGTGGGAGTGAATATGCCTTGTGCCCAGTTTGCCATTATACTACTATGTTTCTTTGAACTGACTCGTTTGGTTTAGGTTCTGCACCAATACCATATAGTGTTGTCTTACTTCTTATAGCATTTAAATAATATGCCATAATACCATTCATCTCTAGTTTAGTTGTACCTTTAATGTACTCTAACAACTGCATCACATCAATAGAAGTTAGATTAGATATTCTGAACAAAAATGTAGAGAAGTTTCTAGCAATACTTTTACTACCAGAAACATCTAAAAAATAAGCGTAGATAATTTCGTACTGACTTGCGTTGACAACTAAATCAAAATTGTAAAAAGCGTCATACAATCTTACTGTTTTGTCTAGTTCAGTATAAGTTTCGTCTATAAGAGCCATAATAAATCCTTAGTAAAGTATTTAGACTCTAGGTGGTTTACCTAAAATAGAACCTATGGCGTTGTTGACGCTCTTGTTTATATCAGCTATCGGAAATTGAAATGGTGTGTTTGTATTAGGAGGACGAGTAACAGCATTGATTGCTGCACCCACTGCTTCAGCTTTGGCAATTTTAAGAATGTTTTGCGGATTCTTAAACGTGTTCTTCATTGCACCGACTTTTTGAATTGCACCTATATAGTTACCATCTTTTAAGTCTTGTAATGTTCCACCTACACCATCAATCAAACCACCTTGACCTAAAATAGTACCTTGACTACCTGGTCTAGATATTGGACTAGGTGTTCTATCGTAATTAGCAACATCACCAAACTCTCTCACAAACTTACCTGGATCTCTTCCGTCAACTGCGCCTTCGTAATACTTGACTGTTTCATAGCGCAATGTCATTTGATGTTCCATTGTACCATTACCTTGAGAGTAGTCATAAGTATCGTGACTGAAACTTTCAATGATAGGATTGATTAGTTTGTACAATACAAAGTTGTGCTGATTGAATCCATATACATTAATGGATCTAAAGAACGGTGCTTTACTAGAACCAATTGTAGCACTTAAATTAGTTTGCTGACCGTTTCCTGATTCACCTACATAACCCCAATCGTCATTACCTGTGATAGAAGGTTCATAGATGTTTCTAGAGTTCATATCAGACATTCCCGCAGATGAACCAAACGGAGTTGATCCAAATAAACTAGGTGTGGGAGCATATGTTTCATACGGGTCAGTTTGTACACTGTCCTTATAGTAGTATGAATAGTAATTATACCATAACTTTCTAATCAGATTGTTGTTGTCATCATGAAAGTTTATATTGATTGGGTCATATTTAATTTTAGTCTGAACAACTCTAGTACGGTTGTACTGATTCAGGTTGTGTAAATCAAACGTGTATTTAGGTAACTGAACTGACTTGACAGCTAACCCAAAGAAATTCTTTGTTCCATTAGGGAACTGAAAGCTATCACCTATTAGGTCATAGTTTATGTCGAAATAAACATGAAATAAAAACTTAAATTTAGGAGCAAAAGCGTAACCGTTACTCCTAAACGTTTTACTTGCGTGAGTGTAATCACGAAGGTATTCGCTGCCAAAGAAACCTTTGGCAGCGTCTTGTAGAAAGTTCTGAAAGAATCCAGACATTAGTTATTAGCTACCGATACCAGTTGCCGAACCATCAAAACGACGATTTTGGCCAGCGCCTTGAACTGCTTGACCAATTCCAGCACCTAGACCAGATAACGGAGACTGAATTGCGTTATCATAACGAATTGTTAGAGATATCGTAGCAGCTTCACTTGCGCTATAGTTCATAGCATTGTAGTTTACGTTCTGGATGAAACATCCATATAGTTCCCAAGTTTCTAATACATTAGGTGTTAATCCACCATTACCACCATCAAGAACTTCATAGTTAATTTGAAACTTGTAGTCTTGTGCTGTAGCAGCAGATGCTTGATCAACGAAATCCATTTGTTTCTGAATCTGTTGACCAACTAATTTGCTAACGTTTCCACCTGCGTCATCACGCAAGTTGATAGTTGTAGTAGTCCACTCATGCTTACCTGCCAAATACATTTTACTGTTGTAAATGTCGATAGGAATTTCAGCAAAAGATACTTGAGGTCTTGCAATATCGATAACTTGTTTTGTTAATTCTTGTGTAGAACCACCAACACCAAAGTTTAAGAACAATGCTCTAAAGCGATATTGTAACTTAGGCATCAATAGACCTTGAGAAGGACTACCTTGATCTCCTGCAAGGTTTGATGCGACAGTCATATTGAACAGTGATTGAGAGGCTGTTGCCATTTTATATTTCTCCTATATTAATATTTATCTTACTATAAAAGTCCCCTTTCGGGGAACTTTTATTGTGACGATAATGCTCCTGTGTTCAATATACGAACTGGGATGTAGATGAATTCAGCAGCCTTAACTGGCTCAATTGCAACGTCAATCCATAGTTCATTTCTATCAATACGAGCAGGTGTGTTGTTACTTGTGTCGCAGACTACCAAGTAATCATATAGACCACGTTTTGCAACTAAGTCGATGAACAATGTCTGCACGACACCAGTAATCTGTTGTCTAGTCAATGCATCGTTAGGTTCAAATACGAACGGTCTAGCAAGAACTTGTAAACGCTCACGAATATATGCAACCAAACGTGCAACGTTTGTACGATCCATTGCAGAATTCGTTTTCTTACTACTCTTGTTACCATAATTCAACAATCCAACACCAGTAAAGAATGCTAGAGGGTTGATGTGATTTAGATATAGAACATCACGTAATGACATTCTATTCTTAATAACTTGGAACTCACCTGTAACAGCATCGATATAACCGATATTTGTTGCATTGTCGATAGTTCCTCTACGTGTTCCTGCAGCAGCTAACCAAGGATAAGCAATTTGGTCATTGCGTAAGAATGTGCGTAGCATCATATGACTTGCGGGAACAACAACTTCTGCACCAGTCAAGTCTGTAGTGATACCACTTGGGTAGAATAGTCCCATGTACTCATCACGTGAAACTAGACCGTCTTCACCGCTAGCTGTTGCTCCAGCTACGTTATTAGCCCAGTTTTCAATATCTGTAGCCTGATCTGCTAGACGCATTGGAGTGTCACCAATGATATAAGCAGTGTTATTGCGCTCATTGTTTAGTGCAATCATATCAGGTTGTAGTTCGGTGTAGCCAGGAGCAGCCATCAAGTTAAAGAACGAATCTTCTTCACGAACTGCCATGTTAGTTGTTATAGAAGCTTTTAACGCTTGAACAACCATATTACGTTGAGCTTTACGACCCATGTATGGGGTACCATTAGTTCTCAATCCGCTAGCACTTACCCAAGTATAAGACTTAGAAGGTAGTGAGCCGTCAGGATATTTTAACGCTGTGAAGTAGTTTGTCTTAAACTTCTTAACATTATAGCCAGAACGACGGGTATTGAAAAGCAATGTTCCAGTTGGGTACAAGTCAGGATTGACACAATCTAAATCAACATAGTCACTAGTCAACATTGGTTTGATTGCAGGAATAGGGTCGTTAACTGGATCAACTGTTCCTACACTAGCCCAACGTGCATCTGCGAAAACTATACCTTTTTCACTAACGTTGTCGTTGTTGTCAATTAGTACCCAACGATCTACTCCACTGACATTTTGCCAACGATGAATTACTGGATAATTCTCTAGGTCGTTAGTATCAATCCATATATCACCGTATACTAGAGGTGTGCCATCGCTTTGAGTTGTTGGCTCTGCTGCTAAACAAATAGGACCATTAGGATCGGTTTGATTACTACCTGATGCCATTGGGAATCCATTTGAATCATATGCTACATTTCTGTAGCCTTTCCACTCACCGGCTTTATTGACTAAGATATCAACTTGATCTACTTCACTGTAGAACCAGTTAGTACCATCTGCTGGGTTAGATGCAGGTGCGCCCTCATTAGGGATATATTGTAGTGGTCTCCAGTTAGAAAGAACTGCTGTATATCTTGTTCTTCCTTTATCTGCTTCTGTTAAGCAAGCTTGAACAATCGAACCAGAACCATCTACAGACAACACAGTAATCAAGCAATCGTTTGCAGGAGTATTAGCACCAAACACAGTTCCAGGAATAGTCAAAACGTCACCTGCAACGTATCCAGATCCAGAATTTACTATACTATCCAAGTAGTACTTAACTCCTGATGATGTTACTGTAAATGTTGCTCCTGCACCTGTGCCGCCGTCAGCAGCTTCAGTTGCGGTGTATACATCGATTTCACCAAACGTAATGTTATTAGAAGGCAAATCAAAACCAGCAACAGTCAGAATTGAGTTTTGTACACCATCCTCGTAGTTGTTGATAGAAATGTCGCCACCTTCAGTGTGAATTAACTGTAGTGCTTGATTGTTTGTAACCTGAGCTACAGTGTAGGGGATATTTGCAGCAGTCCACGCTGTGACAAAATCGTAAGCAGACACATTACCAGTAGCAGGCATAGTTACAGTGTACTCATTAGACCATGCAGTACTACCTGGAATACTTACTCTAACTCTTAATACTGCACTGTTAGGGAATGATGGATTCAATACTGAACCAGTTGCCACTGTAGGACCAGTTGCAATTCGTGTCATCAACAGGATACTAGAATAAGACAAGTCTGCATACTTGTATCTAGCAAATACTGTTCCTTGTGGAATAGCTTTTCCACCTGTACTATCCATTTCCGCCATCGCTGCACGTGGGGACAAGTACATATCACAAGTTTCAGATACATAGGTTCCAAGATTTGTGTTATACTTAGATAATAATA